>Ga0116231_10000113_pt1 | contig 99449 bp, 67 predicted proteins | sample S1TSphgellanicum_2_FD_89695 | JGI IMG/M metagenome (GOLD analysis project Ga0116231, IMG submission 89695) | Host-associated microbial communities from peat moss isolated from Minnesota, USA - S1T2_Fd - Sphagnum magellanicum MG | ecosystem: Host-associated > Plants > Peat moss > Unclassified...
CTTTTTTTTTTGGATTTGTTTTTTCGAAAAAATCTAAGGCTACGTATTTGCTTCTTTTTTTTTCTTTTTTTTTTTGGTTGTCGTCTGGCCAGCAGCTCCGGGGGGCATTCTCTACAACCGTACAGGAGGGGAGGTTGCTTCCGGTCCGAAGTAAGTAACGGCGTGCGGGGGGGGCACGGGTGCATTATGCACCGGGTTCACACTAGTGTAGTATAAGAGAAAGACCACGCCCCCACCCAACACATGTGCCTAGGTGTTGATGGCATTCCCCCTAATTGCAGAGTGGGAGCGGCCAGGACACTCCTCACTAGCTTTGCAAAACTCTACTCAAGCTACTACCATCAAGTTGTCACTCTGTTCACATCAGCTTCCCAAGACATTCCCATCAGGTTCTCATTGTGTTCCCATGATGTTCCCAATTTGTTCCCTAAGTTGTCTATGTGTTCCCATGATGTTCCCAATTTGTTCCCTAAGTTGTCTATGTGTTCGACATGATGTTCCCAATTTGTTCCCTAAGTTGTCTATGTGTTTGACATGATGTTCCCAATTTGTTCCCTAAGTTCTCTATGTGTTCCCCCCATCATGTTCCCAATAGCGTTACACTTTATCCCATAACCAACCAATAGGTACCCACAGTCAAAAGAGCAGCACTAGAGTAGATCATGCATGAATGCACTTGATGAAATCAAACAAAAGAACTTTTTGGGTGGGTCTTCAAAGTCCCCAACAAATAAACCCATGGTGCAAACAAACCACCCAACCAACCAACCCATGGTGTATTTGAAATATCTTTAAAGTAACATGTATAGGGATATCTACACGGTTAGTTTGGTTCAAACTGAGCATAAATTTTGAAATTTGATATGGTAGTCATTTTTAAATTGTGCAAAGATCGAGGACCAAATTGAAAATAAAACTTAACATCAAACTAGTTTGATCCTCATCACCTATTTCCGAAGTAAATAGAAGAAGCTTTTCTTAGTTGCTTTCCTTAAGTAAGTAGCTTAAATGAATAGCTCACATGGGGACTAGGTGATTTGGGTGGGGTAGTTTAGTTAGTTTAAGTAAGTAAGTAAGTATTTGAAATAGGTAGGTAACTTAAGTGGGTAGGCATCATAAATGATTGGGTAGGTAGAAAGGTGACCTAATGTAGTTTACCTTAGATAGGTAGGTATTACTAGGTGACCTAGGTTGGTAGTTTAGTTAGTTTAACTATGTGAACAAGTACTTAAATACCTAGGTAGCCTAGGTGGGTAGGCACCTTAAGTGTTTGGGTAGGTAAAAAGTATCCTGTGTAGCCTAGGTAAATAAATAGGTAGCCTAAGTAGGTTGGTAGATAGCTTGAGGACCTAGATATGATGGAGATAACCTAGGGAAGCAAGTAGGTTGATTGTAGGATGAGAGCCTAAATATGAGAGTAGGTACCCAAGGTAGGCAAATAGGTTGATAAGTAAGTTGAAAGCCTAAGTAGAGAGTTTAGGTAGGTAGATATCCTTAGGTAGATAACGTGTAGTTCAAATTCAAAAAACATGCCACTATGTTCATGCTTTCTTTTGAGTTTGGATCCATATTTTATGAACTTTTCTTTTCTTTTTTTTAAAAGTGCGAATTCAAGATGAAATGACAAAGTCAACATGAAATTCGGCATAGGTTAGGGTGCGACTTTAAGGATATCTCTATGGGGGTGAGATAGAATTTTCTAGTTCACGAGAAAGTTCTATTCAACAACTTACTTTGTTGAGATAGACTTTCCTAGTAAGGTTGGTCGGTCATGCAAAAGTTCCCAAATCACACAACTACTGAGTCAAACACTCATGTAAACATGTTATAATAATTCTCTTTTGCAATTGCTAAATGGAATACAGTTTAACTTTCATGACGTCTTTTGCTGTTGGTGAACAGGAAGGATTTGTTTTTCTGGTAGGTTGCTAGTGTTTTGTCAGAGGTGTACAATAGCACGACAACTAATGAATGGGATGTCAAATTATCTCTTAACAAGCTTTGTCGAACACCTTTTCAATCTTGTCATTTTATGCTGTCAAATACCCATTATCAAGCTTTGTCCAGCCCATTTTGGATCTTGTCTTTTTGCCTCAAGTGGTTGTCAAATATCCCTTAGCAAGCTTTGTGTAGCACCCATTTGATCTTCTTTTCCTTCGCCTTCCGTGATTAGAAGTTAAATTGCATTGTGCAATTCTTCATGTTTTTCTTGTTTTGTAATAAAAATAGTAGTTAATTTGTTTCGTATGTTGTGTTGTCTCATGTTGAATTTGAACCTGATACCTTTCTTGAGAGAGAAAGTAACAATTAATAACACAGATTCAAGCATTACAAAGAAGATTTTTTTTTCATCTAATATATGTGAAAAATAAAAAATAATCAAACCTTTACATCAGAAAGCAAGTTACTGAGCAATGGTGATCACTTTTTGCACTGGATGATGATTGTTAGCACCATGTTTGGCGTCTTCCCTATAACCGTCCACAAAACAGATAGAAGGTTGGTAAAGTGAAGACAACTGAACTGTCCACAAACAGGTAGAAGGTTGGTAAAGGAGAGAGGAACTAGATGAAGAGCCATCAGGAAGATGAAACTCGGATGTTGCAAAGGATGTTGACAACAAAGATGACAGAGATAACAAAAAAATCATCATGAAAAGAAGGAATAACAGTTAAAACAAGACAAATGAAAGATGGGGAGTGTACCAGTGTTTGGTGGTTCTTGACTTTTCCATCCAGTTCCAGTTTAAAACATAAAGACTGGTTTCAGGTTTCTTGGTTCCAGTTCTTCAAAAAATGAAACTCTGATTCTGACTCTAGATCTGGTTCTTCCCCCCAAAAAAAATTCTGGTTTAAGATCTGGTTCTGAAAATCAGACCCAGTTCCAGTCCAGTTCCTGGTAACATGGACTAGAAATGGCTGTTACGCGGTGGGTTTAGTCTATCAGTTCTGGTTCCAGATCTGGTTGCGCACATAAATGGAACTGGGATCTGGTTCTTCAGAAAAACAATTGGTTCCAGTTCTAGAAGCAATTCCAAAAATCAGACTTGATTTCTACTAACAGTTCTAACCCACCACACCAGGTAACTGCCTAACACTGGAGTGTACCTAGTACCTAAAGAGCAAAAAAACTACTCACAAGCAAGAAGGCATTTGCAAGTTGCAAACTATTTAGCCAAAAAGGCAAGCTATTCACAAGCAAATCCCCTACAAGTCATCAACTAACATGCCTAAGAATGAGTTTCCCACAAGAAAGTTACAAGTCAATTTGCAAGCAAGCCTTGACACGATCTTACAATGAGCTTCAACATAATAATAGCTTAGTAGAAACAATTGAACTCCCCTTTCAAATGGCTATTTCTGATGCATTATTTTTGTTCATCATACAACACTTGATGATCAATATTTGCAAGACTTCATTAGCATGAAAGAGTTCAAAGTTTTTCTACTTTAAGTGAAGGTAAAGAATCCTTTAAAAATGCACAACCACACCTGTGGTCAATCTGCATGAGGATGGGCTTCTTTGTATCTACAGCGCTTCAGATACCAAGCTGCATGCATTTGCAAGCCCAGGCCAACAAGTATCTTCAATGCTAAAAGGATGATGTATGTGGCACCCCCAAGCAATAATATACTTGTCCATCTTTGCCAGAATCCTTGTGGAAGCAATGTTACATACAATGGGATCAAGACCCTCAGTACCTGTGAATTGAAACACCCTCGGTACTTTTGTGTAAGCAACTCACAGAGCTTGGGAACAGTAACAAACAAAACATTGGCAATGCCTATAGAACCAGATCTTTCAACATCTAAGATACAGTCCACATGACCAAGCAGCGTTCATTCAGTCAGTGTGATAATGAAGTGCTATCCAGTTAAAAGTCACCATGTATTGCCAAGGCAATTTCAACATTCATAAGCTTACAATTACAGGCCCCAGGGAAACAGCACTAATGGATCAGAAGAAAGGTGTACATACCACACAGGCAGGTGCAAGTGGCACAAATTGCAGTGTCTTGTGCACTTCATGTGATTGACTCTTTACTGTCTGCAAACATCTTGAACACAATTTTGGCTTAGACATTTTACACAGAAAGGGCTAAATGATATTGAAAACTGTGCACTACCAGCAATCAACAAATAATGTCATATTATAGACATCCATTATGACATGGTATTGCTTAAGTGCAACAAATGAACTTGAACAAGAATCCTGAAGCTCAACTAAGTAAGCATACTCACCTGCTTACACAGTGCTTGGAGAAACTCTGAGTATGCTTCAGGCTTTATCTCATTGAATTTAGCCAGAAAAGAGTGCTTAATCACATCTACCAGAACTTCACACAGCAACACCATGCCTGCATTCTGCAGCCATGTCCACAAACCAGTTCCCTACCTGTGAGAGCTGAAGATCTGGCATTCCTACAGTAAACATTGCCCAGTGATCATCTAATTAGCACATCGCTGCTGTTGCTTCAAATCATGAAAATACATCTAATGGGAGCATGACATACATAACAAATCCAGCTCAAGATTTCCTGAGTATCCCAGGTCTTGATTAGGAGACAGAAGAGCCAGGGTCAACAAGGCATACATAGGCAAAACTTAAAATCCAGGAGTCTTCATTATTCAGTATGTTCTGAGCCAAAACAAATAAGAGATGGGTCATGATGTGAAAGCGCTCCACAGTGTCTGCACACACACACCATCACCCAAGTAAATTCAATTCAGGTTTCAATATTGAGTGTTGCAAACTAACACAACAAGTCAATCAAAATAAGAGTGATGGCAGCATAAGGACAAGTGGCAGTAACATAGAGTCAAGCAAACACAAAGAGCTCTAAACATTAGGCATTCTAACTTCACTATAAATCCAACTGGACAAAGTGTCTGATTCTATGCGCTTTTGGTTTAGTACTCCTTGCATCATCAGCACTCACAAGAATAGATGAAATCATACCATGATAGGCCATTTTGTGCAAGTTATCTTTGCCCACCCGCTTGAAGACATTGCTTTTAATCTCCGCAAAGTTGTTTGATATGAGAAGTGTGAGGAGCATATTATTTTGCGAGTTGATTGCTGCAGATATCGTGATAGCTTGGGACATTATTACGAGTGAGTGCATCAGTGAACACCAGAATGTCAAGGTCAGCAAGCCAAAACACTGTGTATATAACAACTGCAAAGTGGAGTTCCTTGATCAGATCAGAATGATTGGATGTCAACCCAGATGTAGCCTTGCAACTCATCACCTGAAACAGCAATCTTTGTGATTAAGGATATAGAAAGCAAAGACTGCAATGCTTTGGTCAAGGCAAAATTGGAGCCATGCTTTGATCAGCTTGTCCAAGGGACATTCGCCAACAGTGACAGCTGAATTGAGGAGAACCTGTAACACGTCTCCTCCAAATGACTGGCACAGCTTGTCAAATATCTGAACATAAAATCAATAGTGATTCCAGCAGTGAGCATGTGGGTCATTGTCATAAGGTCCATGAAAATATCGTTTGTCAGAGCACATACAACTAGAGACCCTCTTAGCACAGGGAACCTCCTTGGACCAGAAGACACATTTATTCAGAGTAATTGCACCACACAGCCTAACATGACAATGGAACATATAAATGGAGGAGGCTTCTCTAACCAACAATTTGCACATTTCTGAATTTCTTCAAATGTAAGCTTTTTGTCTCATGCAGACTTGTATGATGGACAGAGCTCGATACCTCAAGGACATTGAAGACAACATACAGCTTGATAGTAGCTTGACCTCGAATATAGTGATATATGAAGCTAATATCTGCATCACAACTCAGATTTAGAGCGATGACCTATGCTCTACAGGCAAGGAAATGCATTCTGTTCTACTCTGTACATTAATTTCCACAGTTATGTGACATAAAATGGGATAATCCTACCTTGGACCTTACAGACTTAGCAAGACTGATTTTTCTTCATAGCAAAGGTCTCTCAGCAGCAGAAGCCATGAGCAACATGAATGAATAGGGGAATCAACTAGGTATTTGTTGTGCCAAAAATTGTTTCAGTAGACCTCAGATTCATTGCATTAACATCCCAGAAGATCAATGGAACCAGTATCTTTTGTTCTTCCACAAATGGTTCTTCAAAAGTCATTGACTGTTTTGACCTGCAATTGAAGATCCCTGGAAACCAGTGAACATGACAACTAAACAAACATCCCTCGAGAATAATGGTGAATGTTGACTTACCAGCTTGCTGCAGAACTGTGACACCCATTACAAGTATGATCAAGGAGCTGAAATCAGATAGCTCAGCTGCATAAGGTCTCTGAAACTGCCTGCCCAAACATTGTTAGAAGTTTTCTCAGCCTATACCTAAAGCCCTTTATCCTCTACTGTGGTCAAAACAACAGGAAACACCAGACCCAAATTGGAAGATTGAATTTGACAAATACCTACAACCCAACAGATTTCTATCATAGAAACAAGGGTGCCAAAAAACTCTATTTTAAGGTTCACACAAGAAGTAATTTCTGCTCCTTAATCCTGCTGCACACATACAATACTTGCAAGTGCTTTGGTAAATTGCTAGAAATGCTGACTGCTTGCTTATTGTTATTCTTGACACTTCCTGAAGGTCCCACTCACCTCCAATACACAAGATGCTGCCACAGATACATCACAATCCTGGCTGGCATGACTGTGCAAAGGGTAAGAAAGGAGTCAAGGCACAAAAAGAAGCCCACATCAATGAGCTGCAGACAATTCCCACAGAGATTGAAGTCACAAAACAGACTAAAAACTCTCTCAAGGTCAACCTTCTCAAGCAACAAGACACTTTGAGTTCCAGATAGCATTTCTAAACAAGGATATGGCTGACTATGAACTTCTTGTGGTGAACTCCTTAATTCCTCCAACAAAATCACTGCAGGCAAATATGCTAATCATGCAAAAGCACATTTCTGACACATTTTCAAACACTTGCAGCAGCAAGAGGGAGGGGGAATAACTACACACCAATTCACACCTCCATGGCACATGAAACATGGTATTGTAAACACGATCCCGCTTCTGCTCCATATTGATGGATGAGTGGTGTTCAAGTGCACTGCCCCTCTGGATTTCTCTCCGAAGGTACTGTATAGGTGATAAATCAACACTTGTTGGATCTGATCACACAGCATGACAACACGCTCCAAATTAAGAAAAACACAAAAACCATAAATGGGTAACACACAAAACAGCTAGCATTGCCAGTCACAACAATCACTTTTAGGTAAATGGGCGAAAAACACACTAGGGGTTCCAAAGACATTGCTTTGCAGGATCTGATCACACAGCATCACAGCACTCCAATTTTTCTATCAAAAAACACAAAAACCACAAATGGATAACAAATGGTTGGCATTGCAACACACAAAAATCACTGTTAGGTCAGTGGGCCAAAAGAAAACCTAGGACTTCAAAGACATTTTGCAGAAAATGCATCAAGTACAAGGGGCCATTGCAGGGTTTGCAAAAGCTTGCAAGAGTGTTGTTTGGATTGGTCTGAGGACAGGAATGAGACTTACAATCAGAGTTGGCAGCCATGAGACGATCCCACTCAGTCAAGTGTGGAGTTCCAAAGCTTGCTAATGGCTGTCGAGCTTGCGGTGGAGTTCTGTGCCCAAGAGGTTCTACTGCATGAACACGCCCTAGGTAACTTGGATCGGCTGCCTCCTTGAAAGACACGATTTTGGTCGAGCTTCCCCTGGCCCCTCCTCCTCCTCCTTCTATGCCATTTTCCTGCTGGACAGTCATCATATCAGAATGGTTGTCTGCTACAGAGCGCTGCCTCAGTTCTGCAAAGGGTCGAGGGGATCTCTGAGCAAAAACCAGTTCTCTTATGCCTCCATTTGTTGTTATGCTTGGTTCAAATTGTGTTGCTTGTAAGGGCCAGACCAACAGTGACTTGGATGCGGCTGCAGCAGCAGGATTCTCTTCTTCAAGAGAACCTAATGGAATTTCAGGACTGAGTCCTGACCCTTGAATTCCTCCTTTGTCAGCTTGCATCTCCACTGTCAAGACATGATCACTTGGAGAATCTAAACCTTGGCGTGCTTCAGCAGCACTTGATGTTTCAGCGATGGAAACACCAAAATCCTTCTCGGCCTCAGTTGAAGATGATGCCTGAGTAGAAACAGAGCAGCCGGAGGTTGTTGTTGTACCGGACTTGAGGATGCCAAGAGGGCTTCTGCTTCTGCCAGGAGAGACAGAAGACGCCGCCGCCTTCAGACTCTTGCTCCGCCGCTGCCTCCTCTTCCTCGACTTTCCCACGGTCTTCGATCCGTCCTCATCATCGCCATCGCCTGGGCTGTCCACGGCCAGAAGCTCGAAAGACACCGACCTCCTGTAAGCCATTATTATTGCCGCAAGCTCACACTCTGCAAACAGTCCTCAACATCCACAACATTCTTCTCTTCAAAACATGCTCAAAACATGTTCTAGCCGACCAAAGAGGCTCACACACCAACAAGTGGCGATGATGCACGAAAGCACCGTGAGAGGAGTTTTGTTGGATCTCCGTTTCCTCAACCGCACACACTCTCCTGTAAACGCGCATTCCAGAATCAAGCACAACAAACGTGAACAGAAAATATCAGATGTTTCCTCGTCTTGTATTATGCTGATAGGATCAATTCTGGTGTCACATCCTGCTTCATCTCTTGCACTTGCTGAGATGATAGATCCTTATTATGTACAATCGACCTGATGCAATAAGGTTTTTTGTGCAACTCAGAAGTGCTTGACTTTGGTTTTGCTGGTATCTACTGCAGCATGATGTCTGGAATGATGACTGGAATGCAGTTGAAGATGCCAAGGCTCTCCAATTTCTAAAGGTATGAGATCAATCCTCTCATGACTCCATGATTCTGTGGTATGATGATGAGCCAGTATATCTGCCAACTAAAGAAATCATGCATGCAAGTTTCAAACCATGCAGAGCTTGACTGATGCACATTTCAGCTAGAGCTTTACTATTCACAGGTCCTGTATTTCTCTCTCTCCTATTTCTCTCTGGTTTGTAACTCTTCCTAACTTGTTGAGTTTGGTTCTTGGGGGTTAATATTGCTCTAGGAGGAACATGAAGACTTGTTTTTCAGGAGTTCCTTGTCTGAAGGAGTTAATCATCTGGTTTGGGTTGCTCCACCTTTGATCTATAAGACCATGGGACAAGGAAGAAAAAACACGTGGAATCTGTCTTAACCCCAATTGATCTTGTATGCTGTATGCTGAGAAGTTTTGCTAGAAGCTTTCTTTGCATTTCACCAAAGGAGAAAAACAAAATGCTGTGGAATCATGAAAGTCGATTGATGTTCATGTTGGCAAGCAATGTATATGTTTTGTCACTATTCAGTCTCTTCGTTGTGTGTCTCACCAGGCTTGGCAAGGCACATTTGGGATATACTAGGTTGGATTTCACCAAACTGAAGTTAAGTTTAATTGGTAGTCAAGCTTTCTTCAGTGGCAGTTGATCATTGTCTGCTCCCCAACTGTGCAAAAGAAGGTTTTGTATGAAACCCTAGATCAAGCATTTTCCTCGCTTTCTTGGTTTTGCTGCTAGTGGATTTTGCATTGTGAGCAACCTAGTGAAGACTATGGTTGGTGACTTAGGTATTGGACCATTATATATATTAGTCCTGTCAACACAGAGGAGACAAGAGAAATAAGGTCTACTGCACACAAGTTTGACGTTCTCTGAAATTCCCCTTTGAATGCCAGATTTGCAGAACACAAAAGCTCCTGTGAAGCAGAAAGGCTTCCAATTACCATTGGTTGTTTTTGGCCACATGCATAAAGCATCTCCAACTTGAGCCAATACTGGAGCGTACAATGGTGGTGGCGGGGTTAGACAGGACTGTGTATCTCAATGCCACAGTCATTCCAAGGGTCTGGAACAAAAGTATATTGCAAACTGGAAGCTTGCACAGGAAAAGGTTACTAGAGAAAGTTGGCAAATTCCAAGAGGAAGTAGAGAGCAATGATTTGAAGTCTCAAGACATAAGGCAATCACTAAAGTAAGCTTCTTCATTCCTCCATGGGATATGAAGACAAGAGAGTGTTATTCAAAAGCTTGGTACAGGCCTTTGTCCCTGTTTCATCAACAAACCCAAAAAAAGAAGCTGAACAGCATATTTGTTGATTTGGTTGGGAGATTGATTCTACATGTATCTCTGTTTTTGTTTCCAACAGCAAATTTCAAGCAGTGAAGAGCAAGTGAAAAGGTGGTTGTGGCAGTGCTGAGTTTACAATACACACAAGTGTGCAATGCTGTGAAGTATGGACATGCCTTGCTTGAGGTGATGAACTTAACTGCTTCAACAAGAGGATTGTAGGCCAATGGCAAGAGCCCTTAAGGCAGACGAGAAATTGAGACCAAGAATCAAAAGGAGGAAGTGCAGTTGGAGATCAGGAATGTTCAATAAGGCACAGAAGCATGAGAAAATATCCAGGTTCTTTGATCAATTTCTATGTTATGGTATATGCCAACTTGATTGCTTGTTTCACAATGGATTCTATAGTTTGGAACATGCTAGGAGCTTTTGCAGCAAGTTGCCAAATCATTTTGTACTATAGGCTAATGACACAGGTGGTTGAATGTGGTACAAGCATGTTCCATCACAGTTTCTATTGAGTTGTGGGTGACCCAATTACACTATGCGGTGACAAAACTGGCAAAGGATTAGAGTAATGTCACCATAGAGAAATTGACGGAATGAATGGGCAGAATGTAAGGTGGCAAAAAAGCAAAGGAACGTATCAAAATTAGAGACAACTTCAAGTAATCCACCGAGGATTCTTAAAAGCGTTTCCTTGTTACCTCACCACATCTGAATGTTAATGGAAAACGATGAACAAATGATTTACGCATCTATGGCATAGAGTTTTGTAGGTGTAAAATGATGACTAGGTGAATGACAAAGCTATGGTCCTCTTTTTAAACAGTGTTTTCCTTTTCGGTGAATTTTTGCACTGTAGCAACCAAAAAAATCCATTGAAACAGGGTACAAGGGATTCTTGTGGGAAAAATGCAAACAAAGTAGTCAGATTTTGAGGAAAAAAAGGTTCTGAAATCACCATATTTAGACAATGGGTTCCAACAGGTGGCCAAGATACAGGAGGATTCTTAAGGTTTTGTACTTTCCTCTCCTGCCGGTAGCCAAATTTGGCTAATTCCTGTTGTGGATCATAGCTCATGTGGCTACATCACAAAATTGAAAAAAAAAAAATACCCTGTTTTTTTGTAGATGAAAAGTTTCCAATAGTGCAGAATATATTTAATTTCCTTGAAACACTTTTAAGGGCGAGATCAGAATAATCAACCCTAGAATCTCATTAAAGATTTGCCAATTCAAAGTCACTAGATATTGCACAAATGCGCTTGTTTCATGCATGACAGTCCTTGTCTTAATATTGGCCCAAGTAACACAAAATATGGCACATTTTAGCCCTTAGGGTCCTTGAAGTCACCCTATCTTTGGGCCCTAGTTTGACCCTTTCACCCCTGTTTCATCCCCAATTTTCATGTAGCAGAAAAATGAGCAAAACTGGGTATGGTTTCAATGAAACCAGGCATTGAGTCAGGATTTTGCAGGATGATAATCTAATGAGACTTGGTATAATGAAGAACATGAGCAGCAGTGAAACTGCAGGCAAGGCAAATCCAAAACTGGGGGTGAAACTAATAAGGTGAGATAACCAGTTTGATCCTCTTTTTCTCCTGTATACTTTGTTCAGCCTGACTTTTTAATTTTGTCCCCAGTTTTGGCAGAACTGAGGCCCAGCACCCCCAGTTTGGAGTACTTTATGGATAACTCTAATATTACATGAAGAAATTCCAGGAAATTTTTCCTTCAATTTTCAAGTGGCCTTATTTCCAAGAACAGTGCAATTACAGCTTTGGACACAGGTTACACACACACTCCAGCAATAAAATTCAAAAAATGATGCATCAAGTAATTTAAATGCCCATCTTTTCAAAAGGCAAAAAGAAACCTTTATAAAAATAAAGCCTCTGGATAACCATGAAAGTCTTTTGACTATCTTTCACATGTGGTAAGAAACTGAAATTTTCTTTAGATTGTTGAGTAAGAAACCCCACTGGGAGGTGGGGGGCAGGGTTTGACCATTTCATGGCTCAAAACCCAAAAAACCCCATTCCTCATGAAAATGGTTTTGGCCCGCCCAGCATGTTTGCACAATTTGCTAAGGCTGGTAAAAGGCGCAGCAAAGCTTTGCATCTGCAAGAGAAGAGTGTAATAAATATGATCTGACTGCTGATCCCTACTTCTGATTGGCCAATCATAAAGATTGGTCCATGTGGTTTGCTAATAGTAGTCTCCCACTTATTTGCAATTTCAGCTTCTTCATGGGTGGGGGTTGCAAAAAAGTAAATAACCAAACTCGAATGTGAAGGAATATTTTTGCAAGCCGACATACGGAGCACCATCATGGCTCAACATTCTCACTTGCCCAACCATATGCAGCTTGAGTTCGTACTTAACATGTTTTTAACAAGTTGTCTAGTTACCTAGAACCTGCAACAGAAACTTTATCCCTTGTACGGACTACAGAGATAACACTTGGCATGCATGGAACAAGCTTGGGATTGGGTGCAAAGGTAACTTAGTAAAAAGCATTGACAGGAGGGTGAAGGCAAGGATAGGAAGCAAAAGAAGTGCCAGATGTTGCTAGGGAAGTATTGTAATCAGACAACAACAAACGGCCTACAACAATTGAGCTAGCAAAGACAGCAAGCAACTATGGAGACAAAACTTATGCGACTTTACAGGTGGGTGTATTCATCAAACACTTAGTTCTTGTCTGAATCAATGGCATGGAGAAATCCATGACCCGGTCATGAAATCAGGTAGCTCAACTAATCTAACCTATCATTGTGTTTCCCCAATCATATTGTTGTACAATATTGAATTGCGCAACAACTAGAAATGTAAGCAAAAGGTAAGTGTGAGTGTTTTATTTGGTATATGTAGGCTTGTGCCTCATATCAACACTAGTATAAGAACCCTACCAGGCTGATATGATCTGAGGCAATATTACGATTGGTAGTAATGACTAATGACAAGGTGGTTAGTGTAGAGTAAAGCCCCATTTTGTGTGTTTTACACTGCATATGAAATGTCGTTCCTTTGTTTTAGAAAAATTCCCATGATACCCAGAAAGCACTCTCCAGATACTCAATGGGTATCACAGGAAAAAAGGCGACATGTTTTGTGAGAATTGTAATGTGCCTGCAGAGGCAGGTGTTATGCTTTTTTAAAGCCCGTCAACTTTTTAGGTTATGTAAGGCATCATCTGGATACACTAGGAAAAACCGCATTGGTTTGTAGATTGATAGATGGACCTTTGTCAACTTACCCATTCCAGCATCTGAAGCTTGAGGAGTCAGAATTCTCTTCCTGGGATGAGAGCATTAGATTTGTAGATTTGGGTTTTGATGTAACATGTTTTTGTCTGCTGGTATGTTGAAAAGTTTAGTGTATTTTGAAACTTGGGAGTGACCACTTTTGGCTCGCCCTGTGCTTTGATGGGTGGAAAACTCCTTGATCATAGCTGACATGTACAATTGATACCACCCACCTTAATGGCATGACCAAAATAAGATTTAAGAAAATGAAACAATTTTGTTAATCCCTTGTGAAACCTTTCTTGAAATCAAATTTGAAAGAGTTTGATGAAGGTAGTAAACATATGGTGTGTAGAAAGTAAGACAAATCCAATATTTAGAGTTATTTTACATATATATATATATACTATGCAAATATTGTGGTACACATTCTCAAAGGTAAGTTGAAGACCCATATGACATCTATAATCCCACACTTTATGAGTCACAACCCTAATAAGGGCCACTTTAGACGAGGATTAAAGGTCCAATGAGATAGAGCAATCCTATTGGATGAGAGCCATAAATTGGACCCACGGCCTTAGATGAGAGTCCAAGACCAAAAAATGGCAAATGGAGCTAGACTTACATGGCACCATTTTGGAGGGAAAATCAATGGGTTCGAACCCCAACAAAAAAGAGCTAAAAAGGAGAGCTCATGATTGAAGAACCAAGATCCAAGCTAGGGTCCAACTCAAGGATTCAATTTGCTTCAAATGAGTCCAAATTGGTTCCTATGAATTTGGACCCGGGACCAACCTTGGTGGAGGGTCAAGCAATTGTGCTAGTACCTCCATTATGAGCAATCAACTCCAACAGCCCCGAATATCCTTGAAACCACCAATCAAACCTACTTTGCAAAGGAAGTCTTTTCCTCTTTTTTTTTTGGAGCATTGAAGGGGTGGAATGTCAAAGGTGAATCTAAGACACAAGTTGTTCATTTCTTCAAGTTATTTTCTGAAAGTAAATTCACAATTTTGAAAATGCAACCGAGAACAATAGAGAATTTTTTGTACTACTTGCTCTATAGGTATCACTCATCTTCATGAAGTCACAATTTCATAATACCTACAGTAGTGTCAATTAGCATAGTTTAACACCTGTTATTGATTGACTAGATATATTGATTGGTCTAAGTGGTTTGTTATTAATAGCTTCTGATCTTCTACAGTCCCAGATTCACGTTTGTAGGTGAGGCTTGGAAACAAATATATAAGTAATCTTGGATGCAAGAAATTTCAGTGACGAATAGTTTGAAACTGGTATATGGGGGATTTTTGGGGAATCCCGTGAACCATTCCAAAGACAATTTCAAAAATAGCTACCTCATTTTCAAGCCTAACTAGCTTCCTTTTCTTATTAACTTTGTTAATAATTATCTCTCACCTTCCCTAATTAACTATCTCCAATTTATAAAGGCTTCACTCTTTTCCCCTATCCACCAACATGGATATGAAAAAACAAATTAACATGTGTCTTTTCATGTCCATGAAATTTGTATGAATTTAAATTGACACAAATAATGATAAATTATTGAAAACCATATGAAAACGTTAAAAAATAAATTATAATAATTGATCATCACTGGTAGTGTGCAGCGGCACAGAGCTCAAATATATAAGTAAATCTTGGATGCGAAAAATACTCTTGCAAAGCCAATTGTCCAGCATGGGTGAGCCTGCAAGAGTTACTAGCTAAGTGCAGACAGCATACCGATAATGCCATCCTCATTCTCATCGTAAAGAAAGAGGCCAATGGATGAGATCAAACAAGACAGATGTAGAATCAGCGGCTGAGATAAACCTATATTACTTCACCAACCTGCCTCATAGCTAGTGGGAAGTGTAGAAAGCATAAGAACCCAACTTGAAATGAAATACACCTACGCTTCCTGTCCCAGACATAAATTACACCGAAGAGATGCACGTCGATTTCACACTAAAATTTTCTCGGAGCTCTTCACTTTCAGCAATGACTTGTTCAGTGCTCCAGTTCTTGTGAACTTTTCGCCACTTTGCCCAAGGTTGCATTAGCATTGAAGAGAAAATAGCAGTTGAAAAGGAAATAAACTTGGTAAAAGCAAAGCTACAACACACGCTCAATGCACACCTCCAAATAAGAAACTGCTACACACCAAGGTCTTTTTTACAATGCTAAAAGGATCCCCTCCTCCCCACACCACCACCATTGTACAGCAATCAGCAACCCATAACAGATAACATGGGGCGCCTGGTGTTGTCAGGGAGAAGTGACCTCAGTTCACACAAGTTTTAACAGGTTTTCTTTACAGTAGATTGACGTGTGGGAACTAAAACAATACAAAAAAAGCACTGTTGAGCTCCAATGTGGTCCTCTCCACTAGTAACTCACACCAAACGTTTCATAAGAAAGGGGGGAGAGATAGTTTCAAGCTGCTGCACATGGAAAATGTGACTGTGTGTAAAACAAGCTGAGCATGCTGGGAGAAGCAGGAGGAGTGTGTGACATGTCACTAGTGACGATTTCGGAGGTTGAACGCCTGCGCAGCCTTCAGAGCTGCACGGCTTGAGCGTTCACGGCGAGCCTCAACAACACAAATGCAATGCACTGAGGTGAGATTAAGACAGCCACTTATGATTAACGAAGTCCGTTCAGGACATGTGTGGAGCTCAGGAAAGGCATCACATACTGCCTGTACAGCACGGGCCGACAAGGCTGTGCAACCACTAAGGTTAAGTGACACAAGGCCATGCCCTCCAGCCTCTCCAAGTAGGGTATCAAACCCACCCTTGCTCAATGCAGGGAGCCTGCTTGCATCTGTGCTACAGGTGCTACCACTGCTGCTGCAGCTCCCTGTGCTACTGCGTGTGTAGGATCTATGTGAAGCCCCATAATTATTCCTTGAGCTGTTGTTCAGGCTCTTTGCCCCAGGCTTGTTCACACCATTGCACCTCAGGTGTGACTGTGTACGCCATTTGCTGTTAGTCACAAGTGAGTACATGGCAGCATCAGTGATGTTGCGGCAGCAGTGAAGGCCCAGAACACGTAGACAGTGGCACTTCTCAGATAACACGATCACACTCTGATCTGCAGGGTAAACGTAACACCATTTGTTAGGTGTTTGCACATATCCACCACCAAAGTCAGTCATCATGCTTTTTTGGTTGGTTAGCCAGAAATAGGCAGCCACAAAGACCAACCTGTGATAAGGTGGCAGCCACACAGGTCTAGGACACGCAAATCAGAGCACCCAATCACCAGAGCAGTCACACCAATATCTGTGATGTGCTCACACCACCCCAGATTCAGAGACTGCAGGCTTCTGCAATGCTGTGCTAGTGCCTACCACCCCCAAGAAAAGCACACAAAAATGCACAAAACACTGTTAACTCAAGGCAGCAGAGCACATAGCCAAGCATTCATGATATGGCAATACACTTTGCCTTACCCCAGGCACACATAGTATGAAACTTTCTGGCCAGAAGTGAGGGATCAGGTTGGAAGTGTACCACTAAGGCAGTGTCAGAGCCTGCATTATCACAGCCACAGAGATTAAGGTGCCGAAGGTTCTTGCAACACTCAGCAAGAACCACAAGCCCTGCCTCTGTTATGCCCAGACAGCCACTCAGATCCAGCTTCTCCAGAAGGGTACACCCTCTTGCTAGGTCATACAAGGATGCATCTGTCAATCGTGTGCCGTTGGAAAGATCAAGAGTCCTGAGATCATGCCAGTGAGCACCTATAGCTTCTATTGCTGGGTCAACTAGATACACACAGCGGCGCAGATTGCAGCTCTGCAGGCTCAAGAAATGGGGGGCCACTGATTGCACCAGCTTGCTCACACTTCGCCCACACCTGCTTGTTTCGTTGATCCCATCCTCAGGCTTCAGTCCACAGTTCATGCCCTACTTACACTGTCTCCTGCTTGAAGGAGCAACATTGCGACAAGAAAAAAAAAGGGGGGAGGTAGCTGACCATGAAAAAGAGAGCTCATGAATGCCTGTGGAGATGGACTGCCGCCAGCTAGAGCATACCCCTGTAGCAACCACAACAGTACGATGATCCACCAGGGCAAGAATCTGGACCAACAATTCAGGTGGCAGTTCATGCCACCTCTCCTCCACCTTCTCCAAAACACCACCTGCTTCATCCACCACCTCAGGGCAATCTGTTGCCTGAATCATTCGCTTCAACTTGTTTTTCACACCTGGTGGAGCAGACTCCATCTCATCTTCCTCTGATGCCCAAAAGAATGAGGAAGGACCTGATCTATGGTCAGACAGTCCCCTTGCCTTTTTCTTCTCCAGTCCCAATAGTTCCACATCACTGTCACCTAGATCACGAGGGTGGCAATCAGCAGGAATATCGTAGAGTTGTCCTGTCCATATATAACCCCGAGTATTCCATGTTAGAATGTGACATCTTTGCCATCTTGATGCATTCACCAGTATCAGGAGGTGCCTGTATGTACTTTCTCCTTCTGCTTATCCTAAGCAAAGAGGTGCAATCTTGTGCCTCCAGGTCAAGTGCAACAATGAAATCTCATGCAGATAAAAAATTGTCCCCAAATACCAGCAGTATCATGTTCAATACAGGTATCCAAACATGTGTGCAAGGCATTTCAGATTAGCATCAGAGTTGCTGCTGATTCCACCGCTCTTACACAACCACTGTATCCTCAGGAATGAGAAGGACCTTAAGCAGATGGCCATAAAGAACAGAAAATTCAATTACCACAAACAAGAAAGACCTGGAAGAAAGCGAACAATAGTATCTTGCCGAAATGACTCACGACTGTTCAGAGCTGTAGAGTGAAGAGAGCAGGTAGCCGACAACACATTGAACAGTGACCAAGGGTTTTGAAGCTTGTGAAAGAATTCCAAAACTATACTAGGGAAAATAGAGGATTGCACACATACCTTCTATAGAATCCATAGTGAAGGCTCGTTGAAACTCCTCATCAACAAGCGAAAAGCTCTGGTTGTTGCCGGCTACAAAAAATTGGACCGCCAGAGACCTTATCGTTCTCTTCCAAGCCTCGAAGTTCCTTCCTTCCTGGAAGCAGTGCAGACAGAGGGGATGAGGAGGGGGAAAAACAATCGAATTTTCTCGCTAACAATCAGGTCGAAAATCGAAGTTTCTTCGGACAAAAGGATGAGGAGGAGGGGAAAACAATTCGAATTTTCTCGATGATGATGGGGTTGCGGCAATGAAACAGAATCGCAAACAAAAACCCAGATGCACAGAAGCAAGAAGAGAAGAAAGAAGCACACGAGACAAGTGCCGAGCACCACGAAAGGAAAAAACCTGGACCAAACCTCCAAAGAGAGAAGAACAAAGAGAAACTTCCGAAAGAGAATCGAACCTGAAGAAGACGAAGAAGACAGAGCAAATTGTGCAAATCCCCGAACTCGCACAAACAACTAACAAACAGTTGTTTGTTCCAGAGCTTCTACGACATCAAAACCACAATCGCCGCCTCCCGCAAAACCACACAACAACAATCCTACCGCGTTCCACAAGAGCTCCTTTTTAGAAACACAAACCCCAGCTCCAACCAAAACAAAAATCAAGGAGAAGAACAAAAGGACAACAAAACTTACTCCCCTTGATAAAATTACTCCAACAACAAACAACAAGATCAAAAAACACTAACTTATCAACAACAAAAGGAAACAAAACTTCACCTTGGCAACAATACCACAATAACAACAACAACAACAACAACAAGAATCGAAGGAAACAATTCTACCATGGCAACAACAATGAAATGGGGAACAACACTACTATGGCAACAACAACAACAACAACAACAATCAAAAGAAACAACACCACTATCGTGGCATCAACAACCCCTACCACAACAACAAAGGAGGAAGAAGAAGAAGAAGAAGAAGAGAAAAAATTAGAAAATAAAGGGGAGATTGTGAAAAGCACTTCCCAACCTCCGAGTCAATCCTATTCACACAAGTGTCCACAAGTATGGTATTCCTTTCCCTTGGAAATAAAAGGAGAGAGAGAGAGGGAGAGAGAGAGAGAGAGAGTGAGTGAGTGAGTGAGTGAGAGAGCGAGTGAGGGGAAAACAAACAGAACCAAAACAGATTCACTTATGTCTGAATTCAAATGATTAGGGTTGGTTGTTTGGTGGCCTTGGCCTTGTGAACTGAAAAAGAAGAAGAAGCTCCAATAAGTGTAGAATGAGTCCCCCCCTTCCCCATCCCCACCCTTTCCCTCTCACCCCACCAAAACAAGCATAATATTTTGCTCATAAGTTTTTTTTATGCTTCCTTTGTCATTTCCATTTGTCCATGCCACTGGGTTCCTTCATTGGCCCATGTGAATCAAAAAACCCAAAAAAAAACTAACGGAAAAATTGTTTTCCCAAGGACATAAATTTGATCATATGTGTTGTTTTTTTGGACTTTGTTTGTGAGCAATTTGATTATATGTGATGTTTTTTTGGGACTTTGTTTGTGTGCAATTTGATTATATGTGATGTTTTTTTGGGGACTTTGTTTGTGTGCAATTGAATCTTTGGGGGGTGTGATGATGATTTTTGTGAGAATTTTTCAACAATGACCCGTTGTTGTTGTCCAATCGATCGCTTCTTTCCTCAAATGACGACGTATTTCATCAAGTGAAAATGTCAATTTCAATCTTCTTAGTATTTTAAGCAATTTAGTGGCGGGTTTCTTTACCTTAGTGCAATCGAATCTAACTTCATTTTTTTTGGACTCCTTCTTTTTACCCCAAAAAAACTAACATCATTTTTGGGCTCCTTCTTTTTGCACCCAAAAAAAGGGTTGGTGGATTGGGTTGCGGGGGCATTTGCGGCGCTTACTTGATTAACAAGTAAGTGAAAACTTGGCACATTTTTCAAAGTGTAGTTTAAGGATAGTAGCAGCTTCCCATTGTGGAATTGATCCTATGCCGTGGGGGAGTCTTCTCTTTTTTTGGGTGCAAATGAGGTTTGCGGATTCGAAGAAGAAGAACATCCCCATGCAAATATGAGGTGAAAGGGGTGGTGGGTTCATCCATATACTTTTAGTTTCATTAGCTTTTTTATGCTACTTTTGGTTGTAATTGTTTGTTATTCTATGGAAATTACTGGAAATAAATGCATTATTAAATTTTTAATGCTATTTTTGGGTGTAATTGTTTGTTATTCTATTGAAATTACTGGAATCAATGCATTATTAATTTTTTAATGCTATTTTTGGGTGTAATTGTTTGTTATTTTATTGAAATTACTAGAACCAATATCTCTCGACGTGTGTTGCTACAATAACTTAACTTGCGAGGAGAAAAATGGAACACAAGTTGATAAATGGGTGCCTTTTTCAAATTGAATCTTATGTAGAAAAATGTACACTCTTATTAACAGGGTTTTTTTTTTTTCGCTTTTTGCAGTTTTGTCAAGTAGGTGATCCATCCACAAGAGGAATGAGCCAAATTTGGGTAGTGATCAAAAACAAATGTAAATTGTTTTAAGAACCGTGCTTTAGTCTCCAGGACACCTCGAGGAAGTCTTTGTCTAAATATGGCAATTTATGACTTTTTTTCCCCCTCAAAATATGGCGACTTCTGTGCAATTTTTTTCTCACCAAAAGCCCTTTGTACCCTTTTGTACACTTTGCATTGAATCTCTTTTTGTTACCACGGGCCAAAATATTTCGCCCAAAAAAAAAATCAAAAATCAAACAAGGCTCCTGAGTCATGACACTTTATTGGCCTAATATTGTATTTAAGCCCGGCTATAGAGTTCATGTATAGAGTTCATGACTTTGTGTGGATAATGAAGTCCAAAGATTGATTGAATCGGAGGGCAAGGGTACACAAGCTAGTATAAGCTATGTGGATAAAGTAGTGAGTGAAGATGATGAGTCCCATTTATCAAGAATCCCCCCTCATGGAATTGAGCTCCCAAATACCATCATCATCATGGGTCATCTTTTCTTTTCTTATGTACATAAAGGTGCATTCACACCTAATTTTAAGTTAGTGTTAAGTGAAAATCTAGGTGGCATCTTAGGTGGCACCCAATGTTAAAATGGGTGATCATTTAATATTAAGTGAAAAATGTTAACTTAACATAAAATCTTTGATGGTAAATAAATAGGTTTAGGTTCTAAATGACAACCTTAGTTGTTAAGGGACTTAATACTTAAGATGGGATATCATAATACCTTGGCAAATTTGACACACGAACTTTGAATAATTAATTTAACTCTAGTTTCTTGGTTTGATGCTTGGGTTTTTAATTTTAGAATTTTTGATAGTAAAAAATAAATTTATTGTAAGATTTTATTTTATTTTGTTTCAAACAATTTGAACTGATCAAGTGGACCTCTATTTAATATACTCCCTTCAAAGAGGATCAAAGATCAAATTTGTACAACTTAAGCAATTTTTTGGGAAATTTTAGCAGACTTAAAAATAATTTAACTTATGTCGAAGCGACCAAGGTATTATGGTAGTGTTCTTTTACTCTTATTTCTTAAAGAGTGAAATAGATTTTTACATCTATATAAGTTTCATAAGATTTCCCCCACTTTTAAAGAGTAGGTGTAAATAGCCCTTTGTCTTTTGTAAAAGCGTTATTCATGGATATAAGGTGTCGTCCAAATACACTTACAAAATTTCTCCAACGTCTTTATACCGAAAGAATAACTTCTCTTGTGAAAGGTAAAGGTTTCCTAACTATTTTTTTGTCTTATGTTTTCCTAGCTCGCTCCAAGGGAGATGCATCAAGAGTTTTTAGGGCCACCCAAAGATATGAACATTGAAAATTTGAAGAATAAAGAATGATTATAATATCTCTATTTGAAGGGAGGTTTCAAACCTTCAAACCCTTGAAGGTGGTCGAACCTCCCGTCATTTGTGGTTACTATGTTTGAAAGGTCTTAATAAACTAGTCCCATTTAATTAGCAAAATGTGCAATTTATGTATGATTAACTAGGGTTAATTTATCTTTTCCATTGGATTGGAATCACACTAATTACTTGTCTTTGGTAATGGGCTAAATGTACATCTAGAAGAGTCCTATTGGAAAAGAGGAAAAACATAGGTAATATTAAGGTCTTAAATAGCGATTAATTTGGGAATAAATTGGCTTTGCCTCAACAAAATTGGCTAACATGGGACATATTGCCCAAAGGTGAATGAATGTTCAAGACTTCCTTTGGAGTTGTAAGTTGTAACTTTGTGGCATATGGGATGTGAGTTGCACACTTAATCCATGATGGTGGCATGCTAGGCTACCTTCCCCAACAAGTTTGAGGTGGTGAGAAAGTGGTGCCAAGGATACCTTTTTGCTTACACTGAAAGCCAAGAAATCATCCTCCTCCTCACGAGAAAAACCAAACAAAACCATGGACACAATTGATCACGAGAAAAACAAAACCATGGGACACATGAATCCTCAATTCTTCATCTAAGAAGTCAGAAATATTCCCTTGCAAATTGGTTATAATTCAATACGGACATGGTTGACAGTTGAGACCAGTCGTGGTTGGGCTTTTTTTCTTTTTTTTTTTTAATTTATTAATTGGGGGTGAATTTTTTTGGAATTTTTCAGAATTCTTTTAGTGTAAATTCCCCCAAAAAATCTTTTTAAATGAAAAAAGATATTACTAAACTTTCAAAACCACAATACTGAATAAGAACCTTCAGCTTGGTTTGAAAACCAGGTTCAATTCCGTTTAAAGAAAACACACAAAAATGATTATTCTTGATTAGCTAATTGGTCACATGGTTGCATTTAAATAGTCTCTCACCTTATAACATGGTACCTTGGCAGATTTTACACTAGTTTTTTTTTTTCTTTTTCTTTTTTCTTTTTTTTCTTTTTTTTTAAGTTGTAATTTTCAAAAGGCAATTTTTAAAATAACAAATGTTGTCAAGGAAAATTTAAAAAATATTTTAAAATATTCTATATTTTTACATGGAATTTTTTTAATAATTACTTATTCAATTGGAATGTGTTGAATTTGCCTATACATTAGGATATTGTCCCATTTCGTGTTTCTAAGTGGGGATTGAAAATTAATAAGTGCATTATGTTAAATGTGATAAAAAAAACAAAATGCTAGAGGCCCAAATAGAGGGTATGGATGGAGCTTTTTTTTTAAAATTTGAACTTTCTTTTTTTTTTAATAAATCTCTCATAGTTTTGATTTTAGTAAAAGGCTTGTTCCATGGTTCAATTATTGTGTCGGTTCCACCTAGTCATTTTTTTTATCAGCAAAATTCTACCAAAAAAATTAAAAATTAAAAAATTGAATTTTTGAAAATTAAGTGATTTTGGAAGTTTTCAATTCACCAAAAGTGAGGGAAAAAATGGTTTAAAATGCCAAAGGTAGAAATTTCTTGGCCTTCTTGTATCAATAAATCATTTGCATATGCATGTGTACAAAATCCTTTTATCAACAAACCCTATGACAAGCTCCTTGACTAGTTCTTCGATTCCTTGTATAAACACACACTCACCAACAACTACACCTTTTTTGGTTGTCACCAACCAACAACTATGAAATGAATTGGAAACAAGGGGTGTGTGTCACACTATGGCCTTGCCATTTTTACATTAAAAAAAGCATTTTAAGGCAAAAGAAAAGAATTAGGGAAATTCAAATATTTCACCATGTGAAAATATAATCTTCAAAGAAATCCTTTAAAAGAAACCAAAATCCTTCAAGATATTATAACACTCTATAACTAATCTCAAGTTTCAACACAAGCCAAAATATCACATTTCCAAAAATGCTCATATAAAAATAGACCTATTATTATTATAGTGGCCAAAATCCCTTAAGCTACTATACTCTATAATGAATCTAAACACAATATCCTTGTTGCCTTGGTCATCAAGGCCACCAACAAAAATATTTAAAAATTAGTTCTTGAGCTTGCCAAACTACCATTACCTAGTAGTATTAAAAATATTCATTTCTGGGTGTTCATAACATTGAACTTTTTCATTCTTTGTTTCCAATAACCACACTTGGGCTAAAGGTTAACACTAGGTATAATTTTTGTTGGCCTTGCTTACCAAGGCAAGAAGGATATTGTGTTTAGATTCATTATAGAGTTTAGTAGCTTAAGGGATTTTGGCCCCCTAGGTAATAATAATAGGTCTATTTTTTTATGAGGATTTTTGAAAGATGATAGTTGGGCTCATGTTGAAACTTGAGATTAGTTATAATAGAGTTATGATATCTTGAACAATTTTGGTTTCTTTTAGAGGATTTTTTTTGAAGATTATATTTTTTCATGGTGAAATACTTGAATTTTCATGATTTTCTTTGGCCTTAAGATACTTTTTTAATGTGGTTAAATGATACTTTGAATTTTTGTACTAAAAGTAAAGCAAAGAAAAAACAAGCAGTTGGGGATACCCATACAATGTGCAGTGCTTTGATTATGTGCAAGTTTTTTAATGGCATTTTCTGTACTTGGGGACAACATTTTTTTGGTGTGTGAAATCTCACCAAAAGCAAAACCAAAAAAAAAAGTAGTATTTTATCAAAATGTTCTTATTTATCTGAAATAAATTTGCTATTTTTCTTAAGTCAAATTCTTTTTCTCCACATTAGTATTTTGATTTTAGTTTGGTAGCATTTTTTTAGCTTGTTTTTTAACTGTTTAGACAAGTTTTAAATTTTTTTTGCCATTTAATGTTAAATTGCTCTATCCATTGACAAAAATCAAAAAGTTGGAAAAAAATATCTTTGCTCTGTGAGGTATTAACTAGACGATCGATTGATATAAGGTCAAAATATAATATATTTAAAATATATTGAAATAAATTATTTTAAAAATAATAAATTACCAAACATTGGTAATCCATGATCATATTTAGATTATTCATGAAATCATTTCCAGTTCTTTTAATTCTAAAATATGAAACTTAATTTTTCCATGCTAAAACATAAGACTTTTAGCATTCATGAAATCTTTTTGGCACCCCTTGTTGTTTCAAAAGCAATTTTTTTTTGGAGCCTTTCCAACATCCTTCAATGTCCTTCCTCCCATGCTTCCCAACTACCCTTGATTCGAAAAATATGAAAAACACAAAATATTCTTGACTTTAATGCTCACAAATGATTTTTATGTATTTCTTGGTGTCCTTCAACATCATATCCAATGCTTCAATCCTTAATGTTTTGGTGCCTCTCTTTGTTAGAAAAAGAAATTTTCATGTTCAACTTAGCACCCGTGGTGTTTTGAACATCTTTTTTCTACACCCCTACTACCTATTGGTTGTTCTCATTTTGTCATTCCTTGTTAGCATTCTTATTCTTTTATTATTTCCTATCTTTCTTTATTCTTGGTGTTGTTTGTTTGAATGTGTTTTTGTTGTTGACAAAGTTTAGGTCATTCTTGAAACAAAACACTACACAAAATTGAATTTTGACCAAGGATGTTCAGAATAAGGAATGTTACATAGGCTAGTATCCCATCTTGGAATGTCCTTTCAAGACCTTCACTTAGTAACAATCATAATGGTTTAAAGATTCAAGAAACTTTGCAAAAATTAGATGAGTCAAAATTTCACTAATTTTTTTTTAAATCAAAGTTGAAGAGGGAAATATATTTTATTAATTCAAAAAAAATTTAAAAATAAAAACAATGTTTACCCATTCAAAGGAGAAGGTAGTTAAAAAGGGCAAATTAAAATGTCCACCCCCAAATTACATGTACAAATGATATTAAAAGATTGTTAGATGTTACTTCTCACTAAATATTTATGAATTTGATGCTTGAAATGAGTTTATGAAATCTATTGATTTCATAAACATAATGTTGATAAAAATAGCGTAAACTTATCAACGTTGATAGTTTTGATGGAGATTTCATTTTTAATGTTTATTTGAAAATGTTTCTAGGTTTGATTAAAATGTGTCCACCTAAAATATTTCAAAATTATTAATTTGAAATCTAATGGTTTTTACTTAATTAATAAAATATGATTAATGCAAAAAATATATAATATTTTTTACTTAAACCATTATTATATTGTAAATACAAAAATTTATTAATTATTAAACTCAATATCAATAATCTATTTTTTAAATTGTAATTATAATGAAATTCCATATTAATTATTTGTAATTTTGATTTTCAATACAAACCAAGCTACCATCATGTTAAATTCAATATTACCACTAGTTGGAATTATGAACATTATGAAAAATAATCAATGTGAAATTCATTAAAAAATGTATGGATATAGACAGTGGTTAAATCATTTAAATATACCAAGACATGTCATTCCTTTCATATGAACCAAAATGTTAAAATTTAAGACACTTAAAACAATTTACAATCATGATATGTAAGTTTAAAACAATAATTATAATTTTAAATTCATCTTTCAAGACATAAATAATTTCTTATTCCATAGGTCATTGAGTTTTACAATGTAGTTGTGCAAGGAAAAGGTGAAACACAAATGCACATGAATGTGAATTGTGCACTTTTAAATAACAAGAATCTCAAAGTTTTCAAGACCTTGGGGTGATATATAGTGATAATAAGTTGTGAAACATGTTATTTATAGTAAACATGTAATTGATTTAAGTGAAATATTAAATATTTGAGTAATATAGAATTTGAAATCAAATATTTAAACTTTGGACATGCTTTAATTACAAAAAATATGGGGAAATTTTTTAATTAATTTTTTTTAAATAATCAATTTTTATGGTTTAAAAACTTTTGACCATCTCAACTTGCATGCAACTTGCAAGAATTGGTGCATTGTTTACAAACTAAATCTCTTTTTTTCTTCTTCCCCTTTTTGCTATATTTTTTGCTTTTATTTTTCCTTCTTGTAAAGTTTCTATGTAACAAGTAATTCATCCTCTTGTGCATTAATTCAACCGATGACATATGTTGACAAAAAGTTGTAACCTTTACGACATATTCATGTGATATATAAATCACACATGATTTAATAGATTCACAATGTCTTCAAGATTATTTAATTATTCTTGTTTAATTTATTACAAAAGTAGTTTCAACACATGTTTATAGAATAATTAATGAATTTTGAAATTTTAATGTCATGAATAACGTATTCTTGAATATCCTAAAAGATTGTATTTTTTTTCACAAAGTTTTATTCTTTGAAAAAAGTAAATTTATAATTTATAATTTTCTTATAAATGATATAATTAATGTCAAAGATACCACGGTACTACAATAAAAGATAGAATAAAAATATAAAATTGACATCCATGTATAATAAATTATGCAATAAACAAGATGAATTGTTTTTTTCTAGCAAATCATATTTGCATAAGGGACAATGATCATTAAACAAGTTTAAAAAGACATACAAACCATTTGATCTCATCAAGTCATGTTTATTTTATGGCAACATTTTCATATTTTATCTTATTTTGCAATGTTAATAATATGTCTAAGTTGCAAGGCTATTTTTAATTCATATAATATGAAATCATTAATTCTTTTATTGTAATTTTATTAGGATTTATCATCAAGCAATGACAGTTGTAATGAGGACAATGTTGGTCACATGCCCATATAATTAATGTTGTTCCAAACTAAATATTAAATTAATATTTTTTTTAAAAAACTATTGAGAAGATCATAGACTTAATCAATCATGAATACATAGAAGGATCATTTTTATTCAATAAAAGAATCATGCAAAGATCTTTCTATATATTTATGAACATAATTTGGATTGTCAAACACACCATTATCCCAATAAATCGTTAATAACCATTGATTTTGTCACAAGACATGCACAAAGCTATTTTATTTATTTATTCATATTATGTACACAATGTTGTAACAATGATCAAATGACATTTTGTGTGTATAATGTTTTGTGAACATTTATAAATTTCTATTCAATTTTGTTGAAAATTGAATTTATGAGATATGAAAATGTCAATAGTGGATTTCAAAGATAATATTATTCAAAAATGTAAAAACATAGTTAAAGGAGCCACCCAAATGAGTGGACGCTTTTTTAAACTACATTTTTGTATGTTTGAAAGATCACAAGAGAAACATAACAGTTTGGATTGTCATAATTTTTTTAGGAATGTTTTACATTAATTACAAAGTTTATATGTTCAAATCTTGACATAAATCAAAAATGTTTTTGCATGTTCAAAACATTCAAACCTTGAAAGTGGATAATCCTTTTTTTTTTGGAAACATTTTTTTTAAAACCAAATGTGCACCATTCCTTTTGGAAACTGGAGAGCATTTTAACATTGATGATTAGAAAGACAAAAAGACTTGAACCAATGAAATTTGTTTTAATAATCGATTTGAGCACATTTGGTTCAAATGTGTTTTTGACCTTGAAAATTATGGATTTTGAAAATGTGGCCTTAACAAAATTTATTTATATTTATGTGATAAAGGATATGAATGCATAATGTATATAATATAAAATCCAATTTGTAGTCAAAATGAATTTCACATTTGCTCCTTTGAACATATTATCCTCACATAATATTTACTTGATTTCAAGAAATCACACTAATTTATATAATTTATGATCCATGAAATTTTTTAAAAAAAGTGAAGAAGGAATTGAGATATACATGCATAATATGGAAATGACTCCATCATGGTTGTTTCCACATGTTGAATGAAAGAGGCATTTTTTCATTCTCACCTTTTGCATTGACATTTGTCCCTTTGTTAACAATTTTTTGAACGATGTTAGCGTATTTACATCTTCATATGTCAATGAATACAATAATTTCGCCTTATTTGCACCAAGACTAAAAACATTGAAAAATCAAAAGAAAGACAATTTTTTTTACATCGTAAGAAAAAAAATCTAATGTTTTTGAAATGAAAGACACTAAATCATTTTTATATGAAATTGATGTGTTAACAACAGTGTGATCCAACTTGAATTGAATTTAGATTTAATTGAATGGAATTCAAATCCAATTGAAAACAAATGAAATGCAAATGGTGAAAAAATTTCAAAAATCTTCTTGTGAATATGGTGTTGGCTTTTATTATTTTTAAAAACACAAATTCAAAGACACCCTTCCATGCCTTTTCAATTCGGAATGGACTAAACAAATCCCAATGTACGACAATTTATGAAACCTAAAGTTCTCCTACCTAAACTAACTTCAATGAATCATCATCATTGAAACTTGAACTTCATGTTGTTATGCACTACTTGTGACAATCAAATAATCAGTTACTGAAAAAATATTCATTTTGTGAAAATTAAGTTCCACTGGAATGAAAATATATAATGAAATTGCATGCACCTTGAATTGCATTTCCATTCAATTCAATTCAATTCAATTTGAATTGGAAAAAAAGGATGCAAATTGGTGGAGAATGTACTACAAAATTGTTTGTGAATGTGGTGTTGGAAAAACCTTTTAAAATACACAAATCCAAAAAGACGCCTTTCCATGCCTTTACATGGGAATGGGCCAACCAAAATTTGGGCTAGAATTTGGTAGTATGAAATATTATTGAACTTTATAGTCATCCTATTTAAACCAACTTCAATGAATTGTGGTAAGTTTTATTTTTTACAACATATTCTCAAATTGAAAATCCCTATAATAGAATTTATATTCTAGAACATATATTTTCAAATTCTACAAAAATAAATACAAAAAATAATACAATGCATGGTTGTAGCAATTCTTCTATAATTTTTGAACACAATTCCTTGTCAAACCGAACAAATTGCATAAAATGTCCTTCATGTTTCAAAACAAAAAGTTACATGTAAAAATAATAGAAACAAAAATTATGTCTAGAACTATATATCCCAAGTTCCTTCTTTATGCTTTGTTTATAATTCTCAAATTCTCCCAAAAACTATTCATGGAAGAAGAAAAATTCAAATTTTCCTTAAAAAAAATAATCCAAATCCTTGATTACAACCCTAATCAGCCATAATTAGCCCTTAACATACCTTACTATGTCCTAATTTTCCTTTAACATCACCCCTCATGTATTTTGGATTCTATCCTTGAAATCTTGTATTCATAAAACATTGAAAATAAACATGTTAAGGTTATTCTACACAATTCTCTTGAAAATTATTCATGGAGGAAGAAGAATTCAAATCTTCCTTCAAAAATAAAATCCAAATCCTTGATTACAACTTTAATTAGCCTTAATGAGCCCTTGATGTACTCTAGTATGTCCTAATTTGCCTTTAACATTACCCCTCATGTATTTTGGATTTTGTCCTTGAAATATTGTATTCATAAGACATTGAAAATAAACATGTTAAGGTTATTCTACACATTTATCCAATATTTATTCCCTTTGATGTGGACAAATGTATAAATGTCTATATTGGACATTGTGCATCCTCCTATAGTTCAATTGCCGCATGTTGGTGCTAAGTATTAGTCTTGAGTTATGTTTGCCCATTATGCTCCACTTTTGGTGTAGCAAGTTTTGTTGTGGAGGTTGTTATATATTTTGCCAAAACTCTTGTTGTAGTGGCTAACACATAATATGCAAAATATTGTGCAAGTAACTACTCTTGCTCTTGATATAATGTTTATTATATTTGCATATCTATTGTAAGTAGTAGTTCAAGTAAGATTGTTTGTTGTTGTGTAACCACTCCTTCCTCTACTTTAGCAACTTCCATTGATTTGCCACCCTTCATCTTTATAGGTTTCGTAATTTCTTCCATTACTAACCTTAAAGCTTCTCCACTTGGTTTTATTTCTCGTTATTTTCAAGAATCTGAATTGGGGACTAATAAATGAAACCAAGATATCTTTCCTTGTAAGGCCTTAACTTCTTATTGTACAAGTTCTCATCTACATGATGATTTGCCAAAATCTCCTCCAAGTCTTTAGCTATCATGACATGTGCAAAGTTCCACCAAGTATCTACATGGATATGTAGTGTTTCTGTCACATTCCACATAATCCCAATGTTAGAAAAATCTCATTTTACCACTTTAGTTTTTGATTAAAAAATAGTCGTAGATGATTATTGCAACTAAATTTTCCATTAGTTACATAAATATAGTTGCACCCAACATATAGTTGCAAATATGATTTAAATATGACATCAACAAATGTCCCATGGATGAAGTATACACTCAAATGTATAATGCAACATTTGACTATATAATTATTTGTAACTATTTACCATTATTTGTAGGTACAAGAAAATTAATTACAATTGCCACATGTAAGGCATATGTAAATTTAAATTATGAAAATTAAATAACCATTTTTATCTCATTCCTTCAAAGTAGATGGTTTAGGGTTCTTCCACATGCACCAATTACATTTTGCCATGTGGCTTACTATGAAAATTTTAGCAAAATAAATCTAAATTTTTAATTTAAGTAAATATGTAGGTAGGTAAATAAGTAAGTAAATAAATAGGGAGTAGGTAGGTAAGTAATTTTTTAAAGAAAAATTAAGTTTTAGGGTCAACCCATTTTTATTGTTTCATCCCAAATGACATTTAAAAAAAAAATTGTTTGTGTTTTTTATGTTTGAAATGCATTTCCTTACGTAATTTACAAGGTTGATATGGACAAAAAAATTATCCCATATCAATGTTGTAAATTATATAACAAAATGTGCACAATAAACATTATAAGCAAAATAAAATCCTTTTAAAAATATGTAAATCCTACCTACCTAGGCCATGCCTACCTACCTACTTAAACCTTCTTACATACCTACCTACCTACTTACTTTAGGCCTATTTTATTAATTATATACTTACTTAATTAATGTACATATATACCTACTTATCTATCTAGATACCAAGGACACATGGCATCTATGCCTAAACCATATATGTAACATAGGGCCTAGGCTAAACCTTGGTTAAATTACAACTTGATTAAACATTGTGTTCAAAATCATTGATTAAATTAAAATTTGGCTAAACCTTCCATAAACATTAGCTAGACATTGGCACAATTAAAATTTGCATAAACCTTGGTTAAATTTTGGTCAAACAAAAAATTGATAAAATTTTGGCAAAAAATTAGTTAAACCAAAATTTGGTAAAACCTTAGATAAACCTTAGTTAAACTTTGGCAAGATTAAAATATTATTAAACCTTAGCTAAATTTTGGCAAAATTAAAACTTTGTCAAACCTTTGTTAAACCTTGGCAAAAACATTAACTAAACACAAATTTGGCAAAACCTTGGATAAATGCAAATTATTTTTAGGTAGAACTAATTTTTTTGCCAAACTTGGTTTAAAATAGGCAAAACATCAACTAAACAAAAATTTGGTTGAACTCTGGCAAAAATTTGGCTAAACCTTGGCAAAAAAATTAGCTAAACAAAAATTTGGATAAACTTTGGCAAACAAATTGCATAAATACAATTTTCATTAAACCTTGGTTAAAGTTTGGAAAAATAAAAATTGGTGAAACTTTAACTAAATTTTGGCTCAATTAAAATTTGGTTAAACCTTGGCAAACAATTGGCTAAAAATTGGCAAATTTTTTATTAAAATTTTTTTGGCTAAATTTTAACTAAATAAAAATTTGATTAAACATTGGTTAAATCTTTTGTAAATTAAACTTGGGCTTTAAATTAAACTATAGTTTTGTTAAACCTTAGTTAAAATTTAGCTAAAGTTTGGTTGACACCTTTAGTTTAACTATGACTATATTTTTAATACAATAGTAATAACCTTAATATACCAACCCTAATACATTTAGACAAATTTAATATACTTCATAACTTTAATAGAACTTTAATATTAACTTTTGAAATATTACAACCCTATTCATAAATATTCCATAAATATATTTGAAATATAACTTCAATACACCCTTAGAGATGTACCTTTTTAATATGCCTTTAATATATTCATAATACAACTATGTCAAATTACTTTTAGTTAATTTTTAGTTTGTAACATGAATAATGGATTTACTACCATTTTTTGGATGAAAAAATACATTAAAATCGTCCATATGGAAAGATGAAAATTTTAATAGTCATAAACATCTTAAAGGTAGTTAGTAGTTGTAAGAATAGTTGCAAATGACACATAATTGCATGTAGTCACAAAATTGATCATTACAAAATACATGATTTCTACAAAATGTTTAGAGTATCATAAAATGCATTTTCAATTTGTCATATTTTTGCAATTGATGTTTAGAATAATATGGTTCCAAGCAATTCATCTTTTTCATAGCCTTTTGTAACCACTCGGTATCATTCTTCAAGGCATTCCTTGTGACTCCCTTATAATTGGCATGTGCTCCTTATTTGTATTCAAAATGATTTCATCCTAAGCTTAGGTTGTTTATTACAACTCATGTTTCAACTGGTTTATATGTTTTTCTTAATCAAACATTTTTTTTTCTAATATTATGTTTGATCAAAGTTTCATATTAAACTACATCACAAACTTAACATCTCACGATTTAATAATGGAAATTGTGTTAAATTTGTACATTTCATGCATTGATATCGTGCATTGAAAACACATTTGATACACAAATTTATATAGCAATGCAAAATTTGTGTGACATTCATTCTTTCATAGGTTCGTACTTTATTTGTCAATTTATTCATGTGTCAAACATGTTTTCAATGTATGATATTTGTGAGTAAAATTTACAAACTTATGAATGAATAAACTTTGCATGATTTTGATTATTAATTTGTCACATGTTAAATTTGTGATGTACATGTTTGTTTGTTTTTTGTTTCAAAGTTAAAAATTTGTCATCCTCTTGCTTCAATTTTTATTTCGACTCCAAATTGTGTTTTGTTTGAACTGCATTAAAATAATCCATTTTTGTTTTAATGACTTGTTATTCTTTTGCTACCAACTCCTTCCTCTACAACTCTTATGGTGTTAACTACTAATTCAATTGTTTTACATCTAGAACTGCAACATTAAGTTGGTTATTTATTTACTACTTATTTGCTTCCACTTATTGTTATTGTAGTTCAAGTCCTAAAATTTCCAACATTACAACATGCATTTGTTGGTTGTACTACGCCATTTGTTGAAACATTAACAACTTTTTAATGTTGTTCAACGTCACTTTTTAAAGATTCTATTGTTCTTGGAGAATGGAACAATGGAGTCTACTCCTAAAACTATCTCTAAATGATGAATTAAAACTTTTGTAGCTAGCTAGTGAACTATGGTCCACCATCAAAAAATCTTGTAGAGGATCATGGTCTATTCTCATGTGCAAAAGGAATACATGTTGTCTAAATATTTGTTCAAGTACTGCATGCACTTGTGGTTTAAGTTCTATTGTCCTTGGATGTGGTGGTGACAACTATTGCTCCCAAACAACATGAGTTGGAAATCATTATTTTCCTTCTTGGCCTATGTTTCTTCTTGTAACATAGTCTTTGGTTGCACCAATGGCAATCTTGGCCTTTTTTCTTGATCTTATGGTTAAAGTTGGTGTCTAATGTTATACATTGTTGTGGCTCGAGGTGGATGTTCCATAACATCTTGCATGGTGATTTTTTCCCTCTTGAAGACTGTAGCATTTGTATCCTTTTCCTTTTCATATTGAATCATATTAAAGTAATGTTTCATGTACAACTTGTTGCCTTCTTTGCTCCACTTGGGGATCAGCTCAAGGAGATTAGTTTTATGAACTCAATAATTGTTGTTCATTTGTAATTTGTTTTTCAACTCCGTTACATCCTATGGTTTGGCTGCAAGTTGTTTTTGCACCTTGGATGTTTTTGATTGTGGTTGCTTTGTTACTACCTCAAGAAACCACATTTGCATCAAGATTTCAAAGATAAGTGCAAAATTGCACATATCTTTATTGGAGTCCACCTTACCCTTTCCTTTAATTGTTTTGCCTTGAGACTTAGTCCATTTGTCAAGTTCCTTGGTCAAATTTTTGTACATAGTCCCAACCTAGTCCACTAGAACCCCTTTATTTACCTTCAAAAAGAAAATTGCATTTCTACTATTGAAGTAAGGGTAAAAATGGGGTAAAAGGAGCAGTTCTTTGCATAAGCAATGTTGAATTTAAAAATTCAATTCTACCATTTTGTAACATAAATTTATAAAAATTTCAACCAAGGGCATTATTATATTCATATGGCATTTCTTCATTAATGACATGAAGGTAAATTTTTTACAAAAACCTTCAAGGGTTGAAAATGAGTTGAAAGTGGGTTTAATAAGTGTTTTAAATCTTGAATTTTCTTAAATTACACCAAATTTTTTTTCCAATAAAAAAACCATTACATGTAATGAAATATCACATTTCCAAAAAAAATTCTTAGTGTACAATTTCATGGACATAAACAAAAAAATTATTTCAATGGCTATTTAAATTTAAATTTGAGAATTGTTGATTTTTTTTCAATTAATATGTTTTTTGATGTATAATAATATCTTTTAAATTCCTATTAAATTACTAACATGGATGATGAATATTTAATTGGCATCCACATCCATTAATGGTTATCATGGGGTAAATATTAAAGATTTGTTTTGAATTTGAATTCAATGTTGTAGATTAGAGTATGTTAATAGGTTACAAATCAAACGGTTTTCTACTAAGGTTTAAAGTTTCGTGGGGTTGAAGGTAAGTGTATGTGAACTTCAAGGAAAAGGTAGGTAGGAGATTATGCATGAGATTTTTTAGGTGGGAGGTCAATAGGAATCAAAGTTCTACATGTTGTTATTACACTATGATTGTACATCATGCACAGTTCTTGAAAATATCATTGTGTGTGAGTTGAAAAAAAGGTAAGTAAATTAGTTTGGGAATATTTGAAACATATGCAAATTCCAATTGAAAACAAAAAAGGTTCATCATATTGGGAAATGTTTTTCACCCCACCTCAAAATCCATAAAAAGTAAAGTGCACATTTGTTGAGTTTGATCAGAAATGGAGTGAAGAATGTTCTAAGAGATAATCAAAGTCCATAAGAAATAAAGTACAAATATGTTGAGTTTGATAAAAAATGGAGTGAGGAACATTCTAGTAGATAATCTAAATGTTTGCTGGAAATGCATGAAAAAGATTGTAGAATACCCATTGAAAACAATGTGTGGTGGCTAATGTCCTCTTAAACCAATTGTTAGGTCATTTGCATACAAGGTTCCAAAAGCATTTTGGTTTCATTTAACAAATTCACAAGATGCTTTAAAAGTTAAAAGCAACCAGGGTTGGGGATCGACCTATTTTACAAAGGTGATGTTTCTTACAACCCTATGTTGATTTGGATTTTGCTTATACTTGATTGTTGAAAGCTTAGAATAATTTTAAGGTTTCTAAATTGTCAACTTCCCATGTAAAGAACGCAATTTTTGGTTCTACACGTGTTTTTATAACTTGTGCTTTGATAATTAAGAACGGCTAGGGTTTGGGTTTCACTTCCCCCAATTTTTCATTTCTATTGTGGAGTTTTATTAGATGTTTAGGTTATAACATTATTGAATCATTATGAAAACAATAATGTTTCAAGAGGTCAAAAAGGAAAAGAAATCTCCCTTGAGTTGGTCTTTGGAAACTAAAACCAAGACTATTGTTTTTAGTACATGCAAAAACAGTTGGTAGACACAAGAGAGAAAATTTGTCAATGTAAGGTTTGTAAAGCAAATAAGGTTATTTTTGTTTGCATTGTAAAAATGGTTGTTGCACTTCCAAGTGTGCAACTTGTAGAAAGGGGGGCTTCAATTCCAAAAACACAATCTTCTACAAATGACAATGAAGTTGGGAATTTAAGACAAACCCATAAGCCTATTATAGAGTGTGTTAAAATTGTTGTCATAATTATGGCATAATGATTAAAAGGCCATACCCTAGAATACTAACATTTAATCATAAAGAAATTTTTGTGTCATCCATTGGTCAAGGGTTTTTGGCCCCCTTACCTTGAGGACATTACAACAAAAAACAAGGTTAGGAAATTTTGGGAAATTTAGAAAAATGATTCACATAACATTTTGTGGGTTAGCAAAAATCTAAACTTGTGTTGGTGAAAGGATATTGTGTGTACTTTGGCCTCCTCTTCACAGTTTATGGGTAGCAATTTAAAGGCATTGCCAAGATGTTGGGTGTTAATAGGTACAACATCAAGAAAGGAGTCAAGAAGTGGATACTTTTAGATATTCAAAACGATGCATTTTGGTTGATTAATTGTTGAAAGAAACACTTAGATTCCTTGGATGAGGATGTGGCAAACCTTGTGGTGAATTGATGGGAGAACAAACCACCATTTCCCCTAACATGAAGGATGTTGTGAGAAGGTGTATATGCGTCTAACTATTTGAAGAACATGTCACACATTATTTGCAAACATTAGAGGTAAGTGCTTGTTGCGTTACCTAGGTGGATTATTTTAAAAAATAATATGTACAAATTGCTTAATGTGCATAATAAGTGGATTTCATTGAACCAATAGGCTTGTCATATGTATGTGTTTTTGTTAGTTGATTAGGGTGTTGAATTTTTTTTATTTTATTGAATGGTTTATTGATGCATACGGTTTTAATAACACTAAGTTCATGAACCTTATTACAAGGTCTTACTAATCCTTACATTTGGATCAATATTTTAAAGGTGTTTAACATCACTGTACTTTTAGTACTTACGACCATATGTGTACTTGTCCATGGAATGTAAAATAAAAAATATTGTGCAATTTATTTTATTTGTATCCCTTTAAAAAATTCACATTGCTTTCAATATTACTTAAAGTGGTTGATTGATTTATGTGTCTTTACTTAATAAGCAATAGGTGGGCCATAACTCAACATTTTTATCGTTAAAGTTGATAGTTTTTTTTTTCGGATAGAAACCAATTGTTGCATGTTTTAAAGATGTTTAGGGTGTTTAACAATATTGTTCACTATTTATGAATGCTAATGCAACTAACTAGATGGAGTGCCTTATGAATAGAGTGAGGTGATTTATTTTTAAAAGCTAGATCGATGTTGCTTTTGCTACTTCTTGAAGTAATTGACTATTTTCATGTGTTTACTTAGCAAACAACATGTGGGCCATAATAGATTTTCAAACACTAAGGTTGATGAGTCCTTTTCTAAGATAGAAACCCGATTTTTACATGATTTGTATTAGATGTTTAAGGTGTATAACAATGTATTGCTCACTACTTATGAATGTGAATAACCATGGCTTGGATGGAAGTCTTTAGGAACATATGGATGTCATCTATTCCTTAAAGTAATTGTGTTACTTTTGCTATTTCTTAAGGATTCAAGGTTGCTATTCACATGTTTATTCAACAAGCAAAGTTAGGTGGGTCATAATATCTTTTAAACATTAGTTAAGGTTGACAAGTCCTTTTTCTTAAGGATAGAAAATCAACTAATGCATGTTTTGTAGGAACTAGTGGGGTAACTAGCAAATCTTGTATTCATTGTAATTATACAATTATTTATATTTACATGCTTGTGGACATGTTGTTTCAATTACTAATCCTTGAAGCAATCAATTTTTTTAGTATAATTACAATATCTCATGCATTTAAGCAAAATGTAACAAGACAAAGATGATAACAAATCAAGATTGGGAGCTATAAGGGAGCTACATTCATGAACTTTTTATGTCAAACTTCTATCTTGACGCGTATTAGGTGAAATCTTGATCAAGTAGACATTTCATGATCCTTGTCAAGAAAAGTGTAAAGTAACCAAAAATGAAGCCTTAATATTATTTAATTCAATGATCAATAGGAACATACTATTTGAATTTATGTCAATGATATTGAAGAATCACATGTTTTAAGTAGATTTAAGTAGATTTTTAGAAACTACAAGTATATTTGTTTTTACTTTTCAAGTTCTTCGAAGAAAAAAAAAAGGTGTCAAGTAGATGAAATATTGGATTTAAAAACATTCTTGGTTAATGGCCATCTAAAATTTACTTATGCTCTTTCAACTTCCAAAGTAAAATTAATATTATATCAACCTTTTAATGTAAAAATATTTTTAACACAATTCCACTAGTCAATATTTTTGACTTACTTTTAGTACATTAAAGTTTTTCAAACTTTGTGAACAACATATTATAAAATAAATATTTAGCACCATGATGGTTTAACAATGATTGAGAAGGTTTTGATTCTACTTTCTTGCATTTATCTGTAAAAATATGATTACAACTACTTAGAGCCATTTTATTTTTTTATACTTGATCATGCTTTCACCTTATTGTACCATTTTTTTATTTCCAATCTTTTAAGATTCTATTTATCATGTGCAAAGGGAACACAAAGGAATGTTTTACTACTTGAAGTGTTTAAACTTGGGGTAAAAAATACTATAATGAATTTTTCTAAATTTCACAAGGGTAACATATTTTGGGTCAAACTCGTACTATTATATACAATCCATATGCAAGTTGAAAATTCCAAAAAAATGGACCAAAATAAGTGAAACTAATTTCTTTTCCTTCTTAATTTCAAATAATTACACCAAAAACATTGATTATCAATGAAATACGGACTTTGCAATTCCAAGGTCATAATCCATAAAGAAATGTTATGGATTCATTATTTATGATGGAATTGAAGATTTTTTCACAATTTTGGGACATGCTATAGTCTTAAGGGTTATGACATAAGGTGTTAAAAATTTGAAAAATATGAAGTATGTGATGGACTTTATAATTCCCTATTGTGTGTAATAAAAATTAAATAAAATCAAAGTCCATCACATATTAATTTTAATTTTTTTTGTGACCGATATTAAATAGTGGTGTTCAAAAAGGTTGAAAGGAAGGCACATTAACTTGGACATGGAAAAAAAATCAACTTTAATGTGATTTCAAGGTTTTTGCACAATGAAAAAAAAAGGTGTTTTGCAACTAGGCTTGCAACTTAGTTTTTGAGTTGTAATGACCATTTGCAATTCACTATATTTTTATAGCCATGAGTGTTGTTAGACAAGTTGCATGAGTTGCAAGAAATGCAATTCATCATATATATGATCACATTCTAGTGCAATTTAGTTGCAATTTAGTTGCAACAACTCCTTTTCAATTGCTATGCAACTCCCCTACGACTACAACCATAATGTCATTTTTCATTCATTCATCAAAATTTATCATGTGGCATTATGAAGACCTAGGTAAGTCGATACATAACCATAGGTAGGTAAGTTGCTAGCTCCTACATACCAACATACCTATTTACTTACCTACTTAGGTAGGTACAAAAGTAGGACCTACTTACTTAGGTAGGCAAGTAGGTAGGAAGGTAGAAGGGTAGGTGAACTAAAGAGTAGCCACATAAATTTTTTAGTTTAGTTTTGTGTTTTTCTTTTAGGGTTAAACTTTTATGAGCTCAATTGATCATGGCACGTGTATTTTAATGTGAGAATACAAGAGAAGACACTTCCTTTATATAGTTCGTGAGATGAAATCTTGAATATAAAACACATGGGTTAAATATTTTAGTTGCAATTGAGTTGCACTTTAGTTGCAATTTTCCTATGTGCTTTGTGTTTGATTTTAATTTTATAATTAGCCTGAATTTTATAATTAATCATCTAACATAATTATTTGAATTAATTAATATATTTTAGATATTTATTTATTTGTTATCTGAATTAACTAGAAAATAACTATTTAAATTAGATTGATGAATTTTAACGAATATTTTTCTTATTTATTTTAATTAATTAATTTTTAATAATTAAGTATATTATATATTAATTATTAATTAATATATTATTAACAAATAATTCATTGTGAAATATTAAATAATAAACATGAATTTGAGTAGAAGACATCAATGTATACATAAACATATCCATATGTACACCTTTGTTGACTATTTAATAGAATATACACATTGCGTTTAATTTCACAAATTGTCTAAATTAAATTGATTAATTTAGATTAAGGGATAATGATTTAATATAGTTTTTAATTCATAGTAATTAAATAAAATTAGGGCATAAATTAATATTTAATATTTAGTAAATTATGCCTAAATATTATATATTAAATATGCCACAAGATGCAACCCTTGTGGGTGCCAAACAACTATCCACAAAAGAATTGGCTATCATGAATTCCTCATTTATTCATGTAGCCTATAAAAATTTTAGGTGTGTAAATTTGAATACCTTGATGTTCCTCTAATATGAATATTTTAAATATAGTTTATGTAGCACTAGGATACAATTTGAGGTCTATAGATTCACACTTTATATGGACATTGAATTGATAGTACTTTATTAATGGCCATGTAGTGGCATCGTAATGGCCATTCAATTGTAAAATAATGTCAATATTGTGGCCCCATAATGGCACATATGTAACAATTAATGACATTTGGGTGGCCATGTAATAACATAGTTATGGTATAATAGTAAGCAACTCATAATACAATAGTGGTCATTTAGTGGCAACATAGTGGCCAACCATTTGCACAGATAGACTTCATAATTGAAAACCAATTACAAAGCTTATACCTCATGGCTGGTGAGAATACGGACACATCATGGTGTAATCCCATGTATGAGAGTTGTATGCTAGTTGTAGAAAAGTTTTTGAATGTGTAGTTCATTTTTAACCATCCTAACTTAGTTGCACATTACAATTACACCTCAAAAAGTCAAACGTAGTTGACTACATGCGTGAATATGGCGAATTTTTTTTATTGTATATAAAACACATTTCGAATTATGATGCAACTATCAAACAATTAGCTTATTTTTTATGTGAAGATTTATTTATTAAATCACCATATTTATAACATGTAGTTGCATAGGAGTTGCACTTCGGAGGATGTAATTGCAAAACGTTTGTACTTGAGTGATTTTTTGAACTCTAGTTGTAAGGCAGTGTGATCTCCACATATATGAATTTTTATAGTGTTATGGTTATGTAAATAGTTTTTTTGTGTTTAAAAATATGTTAAAAAAACTCCCAAAATGGACCTTGCAATGATCATTTTTTGTACACCCTAATGTGCTCTCACCTTGTCTTACCCTTTTTGTTTTTTGTAGATCTCACACATATCAACATTTTTTGGCAACATTGCATATGCAAATTTGGCTTTTGGGGATAATACATATGCTTTCAGGGAGCTTTATTTTGAAATTTGGGAAGGCTTTTGGGAAGATTATGGCTTCTGGCTTTTGGCTTTTGGGGCTTTTGGGTTATGCTTTATAGTGCAGTGATAATCTAATGTTGAGTAATTACAACAATTTTCATAACTCTACTATTGTGCATGAGGATAGATGATTTTAAGAGAACATGAACTTGATGGTTTATGCATTAATATTTGGGCAAAAGAAACAATCTCTTCCCAAGCATCGGTTGAACATTTTGCAATGTGATCTTTTATCCAAGGTGGGATGACTAAAGATTTTGTAATACATCTATGTGAATATACATGTTTGGTTTTGAATCTTGAATGTGACAATTCATTATTTGATGTGTGGGCTAAGGTCACTTGTGCAAGGGATGCAACATGTATAAACATGTTATGTTAGGCCCAAATTATGTTAACTATATGCTTTAGAAATTGAGAACTTCCATGTTGGTTTTTTAATTATAATATTTTGAATGCATGTTTAACCATTGTTTGAACTTGTTGTATTCGTTAGTGAAAATTGTTTGAATGGCATGGCTATCACATTGCAATCATCTCCCATGTCTGACCTCTAACACATTGCATTGCATTACTAAAATCTATTGATAAGGATTAGATTCAACATTTACATGATACAAAAAATGGACCAGCCCTTGCCTTTCCAAAGTTTGCACTAAAATGTGTGGGTGGTTGTCTCCAGGCTCGAGCTTCCAAGTGGGTGAGTGGACATGTCAATATGTCAGTATGGCCACAATTTAGCAGTATACAATTTCAGCTATGAGCAATTTAAGGATGCCATCCTGAAGGTGAAGGAGCACATATCCTGAAGGTGATATCTTTCAAATGGTTTTAAGCCAGTGCTTTGAGAGGTGCACTTTTGCTGGTCCTTTCAAAGTCTATCGAGCTCTTTGAATCATAAGTCCAAGTCCATATATGATATATTTGCAGGTTCATTCCATGCTCTCTCTGTTCTCATACCTTGACCTCATCTGATACTCTCAATTCACTCATTCTCTGTAAAAGCTTCTGTAAAAGCAAGCTAGTAATTGCTCTTTGGCATCTTTGGCATTTCATGGGCTAATGGGTATATGTCTGGATCTTGTTCATTTTACCTTGAAATGCAAAGACTTATTATTACCATGAACATTGAGCACACATGTGGTTCAATGCTAGTGGCAACCAGTCCTGAGATCCTCACCCTCATCACAAAGGTATTGTGATTTATCTGTCAGATTATCCTTAAGCCCTAAACCCTAAAACCTGTAGCAATAGCAAATAGTTTTGGTTTGGAGATGTGGCATCTTTATGGATAGTGAGGGTGGTGGGGAAGGTATCATTGCATGTGCTTACTCCTGGCCCCATCTGATAATCCTGGGGAAAAATGCAGGGCAAAGTGGTGAATAGACACTAGCTGGAACTCGGAGATGTGGAAAGACTGATAAAGAGGACTGATTGATGGAGCAAGAGTTGCTAGCTGATGAGAAAGAGTGTGCAGAGCATGTTGAATTAGGCCGGAATGATATGGGCAAAGTAAGAAGATTTCAGTGAACCTGCTCCTAATTGAAGCTTGGTATCAATAGTGAGGTTTCTAAAGTTGCTGTTCTTAGTGACGTTGTTGCGACAGCTGGAGATGCTTCCTCATCTGTCTTCACAAATGACAGATCTAGGTTTCTAAAAGAGTGAAGGCTCTTCTTGGTTCAAAGAAGTTCCAGTATTTCAAGAACCAAAGACTGAAACAAGTGGCATTATCAATATATCCATGAGATTGGAGAGCAAACTCTACAATGATATGTTTGATAGTAACCTTGTGTCAGTTCCACCAAAACCCAAAAAAAATTAACAGGACCAGAATGATAGCAGTTATAAACTAATCAAAACATCACCTTCATCATGGATAGCAGTGACTAGGTGCAATATAGTATTATCCACTGACTTCATCAGCCCCTGAGATTTGGTCTAGACTTGTAAAATCTCAAGCAAATAATTAAATAAAAAACTATATAAACTTGATGGGATTAGTAAGTACAATATAAAACAAAACTTGAAAAATTTCAGAATTTGTTGTTCTTGGTTTCTTTAAGGTGGTAGTGGCAACCACTCTGAAACATATTGCAAGAGAATATGCATAGACGGGAGCAGAATGGCGTCAGCAAGGTTTCCCCAAGGATCATCCATCTCCTTAGATTTAGAGCTGGAAAAGCTTCACATGATTCCTCAATGACTAATTGTTGTGTGTATACATTTGTTGATCTATGCATGCTTGGTGCTTTAAATCTTCATTACATAATTTCATTCAGGTTGGCTTCTGCACACTGTTTTTTCCAATTTGTCAATCTTGCCTTTGTCTAGGCTATGGTAGCTCTTATGATTCACAGGACCAACATTTAGATCCTCAACCTAGAACCATGAATTCCTCTGATTCTTTGAAAATTTGCATAAACAAGAAATGGGGTGAGCCTGCCTTACTAACATCGAAAGGGCACTCTTTCTCCTGCTGAAAACTGACAACGAGTCCTACTTGGCACAGTCTAATCCTTTTGATCTCCAGGAGCTGTCATTTCAATCTCTACAGGAGATGTTTGGACGGTAGTGTAAACCGCAGTATGGCTTGCAAAAGATAGATATATATTCCACGCCAAGGCAACTACATTGGCAAATGCAACCTGCAGAAATTACCCCACAGCAAATCAGCCTTTTTTGTTACTTCCACTTCCTAGGAGTTCTGTTAAGGTCTATCTTCCCCAAGCTATTTATTGAATCTGAAAAAGAAACTATTGTCATAAAATTGAGCTGCCCTAAAGTTGGACATTGTACACAAAGTTTCCACAGAAGGCATGTGGACTGATAACACAGGAATGGAAGGTGAAAAGGAAGTAATGTCTCTAGGATCTTGATTGATCTCCTCCAAATCCAAGCAAAGGAGTGTAGGAAACTTGAAAAATATTTGATCCATCAACAACAGTTTTTAAATAACAATCCATCCTGGAGTATCCTTAGTCCACCAAAGTGAGAAGAGAGAAAAGGCAATGGTCCACCAGGTATCAGAGGCAAAAGAGTGTACAACACCTGTAGAGGTTGAGGCACTGCAAGGAAATTAATGAACTGAAATGGAACCCAAAGCTTCCAATTTGCAATAACTGCTGGTTTCCAATCCTGTGTCCCATAATAATCACACAAATCAGTGTGCCACCATGCTATGATGCTGCTTCTAGCACGACACACATCCTCCTAGTTGCGTGCATTTTGCCAGAAGTACTAATGTGCAATTCATTCTGGAAAAATTGGGACATTGGAAAGCTGAGGAAAACAACCTGCTGAAGCTTGGGGATGATGTCTGATGTACGATTCTCAAGTGTCAACAGTGACGAGAAAAAGACTGCAATAAATGCAGGTGAAAATACCAGCTGCAAGCAACAAAATTGTCAGTATCAAGGCAGGCCTGACTATAAAATAACATATAATTTAACTTTTTTCTTGTACCAATCACTTAACCGTACATGTCGGATCAATCAAGATGGTAGTGGAAGCCTATTGTTTGTTTGTCCCAGCCACTAAAGCACAATACAGATGCAGCACTTAATTATTTAGACACAAAATAAAGATGCAGCACATGATGATTGTTTGCAAGTTATAAAATGAAAGAGAGAAAGACCTGGTCAAGGAGAAGCCGAATGACAGTCCCTTTGACTCCCACAGCTGTCACCACTTTGCTCAAGGTTAAGTACCTGCAACAAATACAATAGGCATGCAAGATTCAACAATTGAACTAAAACACAGAGCCAACACAGGAGGCAAATGTACATTACTAATGCTCTTGCACCTTAAGAAGCACAGTCATAATCCATTTGTCAACTTTCATGCAGCAGGATTGCAGAGAAAACAGAGAAACTGTTTTCCTCACCAGATATGCAGCGTTGGCCCAACAAGCACTAATCCTAAGAATGTAATCACTGCAGTTCGCTTCACATCCAGGTTCCCATTCTTTTCAATCACCAACTGCCACACAACAACACCCAGATGGAAAAATCCCTCTCAACAAAAACAGAGAGTTTTTCCACCAACCTTTACATGACCAGGGCATTTACTACACATACTTATACATAAAAACCAGAAGCAGGAGAATAAAAGCAAGTATTGCTTTGGATCATTTGACTAGTGCAAATACATGAAACCATCACATTGTTGAATACTGCATCATGTTATTGCAGCTAATAGAATTACTGGGTGCAAGCAGATCAGCTGCAGTGCAAGCAAGCAAGCAAGCCAGGGGAAACAAAGTAGCCAGTGTTTTCTTCAATCCACAACACAATTAATTGGAGCTCTAGGAAAAAGATCCACCCAGCCAAGAGTTGCAATTGTGCAAAAGTTTTTGAGACACCTGCAGTTGAAAGAAAGAGATCTCTAGAGGCACACAGAACAAGAAAATCAATTTCATGGGGAAGAAGGAAGTGAACTGAAGCGGAAGCGGAAGCAAAAGCTGCTGGACCTGACAAAACAAGTCTCCCAAGAAGTTAAGGATTGCTGCAGTGATGGCCTTTGTCCGAACAGGATACCTCTCTGTCATTGATACATACCTGGAATTTGCTCATTGCCACCACAACAAAAAGGTCTCAGTTATAGCATGAAATCCATTCATTACAAAGCTTCCATCAAGCTCAAAGAGATGAGAAGAAGATGATAAGCTTCTTTGCGAGCAAGGTTCTGATGGAGAGCTTCTTGAGAATATGGCAAGCAGGAAAACATGTACCAAGCCAATAGACCAGTAGACTGTTGAGGGAGTTTGTCATCGCCATCTCCACTGTTGCTGCTGCTCCAATCATCATCACCACCACCTCCTCCTCCTCTGTTGCCATCATTTCCTCCAGCAACTCCTCCACCATTGCCACCTATAGCTTTGGCCAAATTCCTAGTCTTCAACTCCTTGAACTTCCTGGAGCTTGAAACCACTAAATGTCTGATTGCGGGGGCCTGCTGCTGCTTCTGGGAGATGATGAGAGCTCCATACCTCGACGATGCCCCCGAGAGCTCAGCTCTTGTTCCTCCAATTGCTTCAAGTCTTGTTGAACAACAGAAGCGAGGAGGATAAGGAAGAAGAGCTCCTCTGAAAGCAGATTGCACCACTCCTACTCCTCCTCCTCCTTTTGTAGCCACATTCATGGACTCCATTGGAAGAAGCCTAATCATTCGGGGGCTCGTCCTCCTCCACGAACTGCAACAAGAAACAAACTAGAAGAAGAAGAAGAAGACGACAACGACGACGGAAGCACCAACGAGAGAAGAAGAAGAACCCTAAACTCCTACACTTCCGCGGGGACTGTGTCTTGTTGTTGTGCATTGTCTCTCTTCTTGTGCAAAATCGAACAGCTTTCGAAATCGGAAAAGCTACGAAGGTGTTCGCGGGAAGAAGGAGAAGAAGAAGAAGAAGCATGAGGACAATAACTGTAAATCACTACTCTGCGCGAGACAGACAAAAACAAAACACACAAATCTGATCTTCGACGATCGACAATTGCAACAACAAACAAACAAACAAACGTGAAAGCAAGCTTGCTTCCGGGAGTGCTTGTTCGAAGAAGATGTGAGGAGCTTGATTGAAGAGATTCTGAGAAATTGGACAACGGCTGCTCCTTCAATCTCTCTTTCTCTTCGCATCTTCGGCAGAAATCGAAAAATCGAAGAATCCATTTCTTGAAGTTGCTGTTGCAATTGCTTTTGGAAGTCTTCATTTGCTTGGCGAAGAATTGCCGATTGCGCAATGCCAGAGAAGAGGAAACAGGAAAGAGGAGGAGGAGGAGGAGAAGAGGAAGAGCGAAGGAGGGGATTCTCTTCTCTATCAGAGAAGAGACATGAATGCTGCTCTAGGATTTTCTGTATGGCCTTCTTCTTCTTCTTCGTCGTCGTCGTTGCTCCTCTCTTGTTTTTGCAACTGTAATGGACCCCTAACGACAAGCCACCAAGCTTCCTCCTCCAACAACAACGATCGCTCAAGGTTTTGGAAGCTCAGCAGTAGTCGCAGTACGTCTTCGCTTGCCTCGAGGACGCGGCGGCATTCACACAAGAAGAACTTCCTCTTCTTATACCGGCAAGGCCTGATCCAGAGCTGCGCAGACGAGACTCCTCGTCCGAGTCCCGAGCTCGCAGAAATATCGATGGCTAGGGAAAGGAAGCAGCTTAGAGGAGGCGGGTTATTAGAGAAGAGGGAGGTTATCGCCATCGTCGTGGATCGACTGTTTTCCAATCTGAATGAAGCGACTCTTGAGCATGAACCTGGTGAGCTCCAAACCAGTTTGTTTCCCCCACGAGGTTTTCTCTCTCTCTCTCGTTCCTGTTTTCTTTGTTTTGTGTGGAAATGAACTTCTTCTTCTTGTTGTCAGCTCTGCATTTTGCTTTACAGCGAGATTGAGAGTTCTTTTGTGTTGTTGCCGTGGTGGTGGGTGCAAATAAACAGGTAGTATCAGTAGTGCTGTGCTTCTCATTGAAGGCACCACGGTACATCCCTCCCTCAGACCTCTCCACTTCCTCAGTGCAAACCTTTTGCATGTCATCGTGATCTTCAACTGCTGTTTCTTCTGTGGCATTCTCTTATCTTCCTCAGAGAAGAGGACATTCTTATTGCGTCAGAAAATTCTTGGTTCAGGATTTTGTTGTGAACAAGAAGGGTTTGCATTGGAAATTTCTTTTCCCCAGCATCTTGTGATCATCACCAATAAGAGGGATTTTGCATTTGACATCCTGTCTCTCTTTCTTTCTTCTTCAGAACCCTTGTCATCAACAATCAATCAGCAGCAGTGTTCTTTTGCTTCCATGACTCTGCTCTTCTGTGGTCAGTCTCACAGAAGATAATATGAATGCCTGCCTGCTGCAAAGGCGGTGGCCTTCTTCCCCCTTTGATCATCTTTCCAGGTGCAGATGGGACATTTCATACTAGGGTTTCACATTGGTGCTGCAGGTAGGTGCAGGAATCTTGGCCATTCCCTCAGTCACACAAGAGTCTGGATTTCTGGCATCAGCTGTTCCATGTGTGACTGCTGGATTTACATGGTATGTAGTTGCTGTTTCAACCCTAAACCCTAAACCTCCCCTTCATCTTTCTTGGGTGATGCTCAATCCTTGTGATGAGAGAAAACACAAAGTTCTGAGGGTCCGTCAGAAGGAGTTGCAAAAGGCTTTTTGCAGGAAAAAGGATTTTTCATATCAGGAGTTGTGGATTTTCATACCAGGAAATCATGGATTTTTGGTATGAAGAATCAGGGATTTTGCTGGTTTTGGGAATCACGGGATTTTCATATCAGGAATCATGTCAAACAGAAATCTGGAGCTTCAGTATATTGTCAGGTTGCTCTTGATACCAATTATTGTTTCCTCAGACATCCAAAGATTTGTTTTTCTCTTGTAAGCATGATGGAAAAAAGGGCTTGTTCTTGGAACAGTGCAGGTAGGAACAGGGTTGTTGGTGGCAGAAGTGAATGTCAACATGATGTGTGAGCTTGGATCTGGTGGTGTCTTTCTTGTATGTTTTTCTGACTTCCTCTTCCTCTGTTTCCTGAATCATGAGTATGGAGATTTTTTGATACTCATTATAGTTATTTCTGACTGTCTCTCTTCTCTCACCATTTGCATACTACATATTGGTTTATGACCACTTTGTTCTTCATGTTTGTTCTGGTTTGATTGGAACTGACATCATAGTTAACCTTCAAAGTCTTCTTGCAGGGTATCAAAAAGATACCCTGCACTCTCCTGGATGTATGTGAGAGCAGTGCAGATTGTGTTCTGCATCTTCTTATTTTCCACTAAGCCTGGGATTCATCAATGGCTCTTGAGTGCAAACTACAGACCCAATATCATGACTGAGTCTTCCTGCTGCTTTAAGAGATACAACAGAAACTCAGGACAAAGATTTTGTATAATGGCTTGCCTGAAGTTCTGGGCAGATTATTGTATACTTATCTATACCTACTGTCAGGAGCTGATGACATGAAGCTGGTAGTCATGGCAGCTCATCACTGCTATTCGTGATGAAGGAGGTCATGGTCTGACACTTTGTGAGTGACTCTCATAAGGTTATGGCTGCAGTCATTGTCACATTATCTTCAAACGGTCATTGTGGAGATTTCTCTGCGATTTGAGAAATTTAGCTGCTAGTCAAGTCACACCATTTGTAATGTATAAGCATTGAATTACTGAGTGATGACTACCAGTACGTGTTCTGTTGAGTGTTTCTTTCCTTCTCCTCTCCAGTTTGGATGGATTTAGAGTTGAGTTTTATCTTGAGTGTGGCAGGTATCCATGGCATACCATACACTGGGCATTTGGGGAGTACAAGTAGCCTGGTAGGTGCATTTCTTTGCCTTGCCTAAACCCTAATCCTCCTTGTCTAGGGAACATGCAAAAGCATTTTCTTGGTGGAATTGGGTGCTTGCATAGTAGTTCATGGCATTTGGGATGGTACTTATCTGCTGTCACCTTATCTTGTGTGAGTGGCCTATATATGTAGTAGGCCTGTCTATGCCTTGGCTTAGATGCTTGCTTGAACAAGGACAAGCTAAAAGGAAATTGAGCTTGTCCATGACTTCCTGAGGAAGTGTTAACCTTGCTGTTTTTTCTTCATCATGAGAATGGAGATTTCTCTATTCTTATGAAAGATATTGTCCATGACCTTCTCTTCCTGTTGCTTCTGGAAATGCCACAGTAACTCAGGATGTTTTCAATAATGGTTTACCTGAAATTTTGGCTGGATTAGCAGATACTTGATCTTTACACCCACTATTTGTAGCTGATGAAGGTAGTCGGGAGTCATCATGGCAGCTAGTCGCTGCTATTCCTGACAATGGTGATGGTCTGACACTTTGTGAGTGACACTCCAAAGGTCTTGATTGTACTCATTCTTGTTGCGTTAGTTTTGGGTTTTTTCCAATTAAGAGAACAGTTACTTTCAAACTGTTGTTGTGGAGTTTTCTCTCTGCAATCTCAAAGATGAGTGTTTTTTTGACAGTGCACTTACTTATTATCTGGCAGTGCAGCATGCTTGTTCATTCACTATGCAGTACTGGTGGCATGTGTGGCATGCTCATCTGATATTGTTTCACAAAGTCTGGGCATTCCCTTGTATGTCCATCACAATGCTATGTTCTCTTAAGGATGTGTCATTCCATTTCTAAAAATTTTAGACCCAGCTCTTTGACAGCAGTTTCCTACTGCACACCAATGCCAGATTCATCAGCATGAGGAAGTGTTATGGGTATATGAATTAGAAGGTTTTTTACATTTGGGTTGTCCATTAGAGTTTCAACCAGTAGATGGATGTACCTGAAATGACTCTCCTATAACTCTCTGAATGTTGGACACTGGAGCAGATGGCTCAGTGCCGCTTTATTTACAGCCAGCATGGGAGGCCTTTGCTATTTTGGAAGGTTGGAACTCTCACATTTGCCTCTGTTGAAACAGACCAATTCCTCCATACTGATGAAGATGATTCCCTGTTTGAATTCTTTTCATTGCATTTACATTTCATTGTCAACTGTTTGGTCATCCTACAAACACTAATATGTCTGCTAACCTGCATATGATACCCTTCTTTAGTGTACTTCATTGGGAAGGACTGCACATATATGTTCAATCCACGAACTGGGTAACCTTCATAACATCAGAATTTTTGTTTCAAGGAAGCTAATTGAAATGGTGACATCTGTTTGACAGCCAACAAGTGATTGGCATCATAAATGGAGCATTTGTGGTTGCTATTTTGGCCAGCTTCACAGTTCTAGCGGTAACTCTTTCTCCATCTGAAGGCCTTTTGCTTGCCACCTCATTCATGTCTTCTGAGATGTGACCAATTTGAGCACCACCCAGATCTTAACTTGGTTAAATCAGAACCAAAATTGACTATTCTCTCCCTTGACGATGCATGATCAGAGAGCTGCATCAGGAGGATTAGAATTCAAGTCACTTCTTCATGCCAACTTTGCAGCAGTACCACAGAGTATACCAGTTATTGCTCTTGCATTTGTTTACCAGGTAATTGTTGTTCTTACAGAATTCTTCTCTGGATGTTGAAGTCTCTTCTGGTTGCATCTCTCAGGTCATTGCCACATCACTGCTGTGAAACAGGGGGTAACACCTACTATGGTCAATTCATGAGCAACAACCATAATGTTGACTTGGCTACAAAAGATGCAATACTCACTTCTGGATTCTTGCAGAATGTGGTGCCAGTTGTGGCAACAAGTCTAAGGAGATCTTCCTAGAGTCAGGTGTATTTATCATTCCCTTCATGACCTCATGCTTTTCTATATTGCAATTGCTTCAGTTTTCTGATCAGAGTTTTCTTCACTTATCTGTTTGAATATCTGTAATCATGCAAAGTTTTCTTTTTCATTTCATTCATGTCCATTAATACTCACCAAACTGTTGGTGAGAGAGTGACACTCCATAGCAAGCATAGCAGCTGCAAGAATGATGTCTGGACATTCCCTTCTCCACTCTAGTGCAGCATTGGAGGTTGGATTTATCCTGCAATTTATGAATATCATATCTGCACCTACTCTGAAATGAGATGGCAGCAGTAAAGTTTGAAGGGGTGAAGAGATTATAGGTTTTCTTTTGTTTAGCAGACTGCAACATCATGTCTTCCCTTTACCATCTTGAGCCATCAATATCTTTCTTGCTGCCTTCCTCCTCCTAATTACTATCCAGAGAGAGACAAAGCAAGAATACTTGAAGGAAGCCATCACAAATCTGGTTTTTCCCTTTACAAAACTAGTACAATGAGATTTGATATCCAACTGGGTGGGTATTTCTGTTACAGGACTGCAGTGGTTTTGGGCACAGGAGTTCCATTAGTCATGTTTCTGGTATGGAATGCAGTAATCCTTGGCACCAATTCCTCATTGCTAGATTCCAATGGAGCAATTCAAGCTATATCTGATCCACTGATGTGTCTCTGATCAGCTAGTGGCATTGTTGGGGTGAGTAGTTCCTCTGCTCTATAGATTTTCACAGATGAAGAGGTGATGTCCAATACTTTTATGAGTGACAGTCACAAGATTTATGGCCCCACTTAGAAGGCTGCAGAATAGAGTTTGGAGTTAGATGAAAAATGTGAAAAAAAATCTAATGCAAGAGGTCAACATATCTGGATGGAATCTAAGGATACTCCAATGATGGGAGGTTTGTTGGGTAGTGACTGTATGTGCTCAACCTGAAAAGAAAATGATAGGGAAAGGTACTGAAGAATGTGCGGAAATGGATGATGAATGTGCAGCCGACAATTGAGGTGTTTTTGTTATTTGCAGTTGCAATGACTTACATCAGTTTTACCTTTGTGACTGTAAGCTGACAAACTTTCTCAACTCTTGAAATCCTGATCTGAGTTCTTTGGTGATAAGTTCTGCAGCTTTCTCAAATCATTCTTTTCAGAATCTGATGTCTGTGAGGTTTTGTATGCCTCTAGAGGAGATAGTGGCCCATTATTTTGGTTGTTTAACCCACTAGACATGATGTATGTTAAGTTGATGGACAAGGGTTTTGAGCCTCTTGCTCATTGGAATGGCACTTCAATGTGGAACTCAAAGTCCATTTCATATCGGGTCTAGATTTTTCATGGGTAGACATGCAATGTATTTGGAAGTTTCCAAATTCATTCAAGTTGGGGAGTTGTGTTCCACATGTTTAACATCATATGGGCTTGAAGGAGCATACCAGTTGGGTAATTGTAAACCCTAGTACCAAAATAAATGTCTTCTTCAAATATCCATGACAGGAATAAATTGTGGTCTATACAACACTCTTTTGCATGTGCATTGGTATGAAACCAATGGTTGGTGAAAGGGGATGCCAACTAACTGCTAATTGGTCATTTCATGGTCCATCGGTGGTCCGCAAATTGACTAGGAACTTCAAACAATTGAAGGCTGCAATCCTTCAAACATTTCCAAAGTACCTTCATCACTGCATGGCCCAAGAATTGAATGGTTGGTATGATCCATGCCCATCACCTATGGGTAGGGAGGGTATTCAAGCACGTGGTGAGTACTTCGATGTACCTGGTGACTGCATCAGAATGCCTCCACATTAAAAAAAGATTGTGAAGCTCCAAGCCCAACATGACAAGGTTGGGTTTGTGACAACCCAATAATGATGAGTTTGCATGAAAAATCCAAGCAATTGCTGGTAACAAGCAAATGATGTGACACGACTGATGCCCATCAAAGAAGGAACCATCATCAAGAATGGGAAGGGGAACAAGCTCAACATGTAGACCTAGAATCAGATGAATCACAATAGGTTGCCAATCCGAGGTTGAAATTTGTACATGCGAGATTACTATAGTTTCTCTTATGTAGATAAGTTATTAGTTCCTTTTATTTTGTCTTGGGCTTTGGCATCACGCCATGTGTTTTGAACTTTCCATAAATGCATGATTTTGAGCACTTTACAATTCATGTAAATACAATTGAATCCTATGACTTATTAAGAACTAGCTTCTACGTGCATAATAGTGAACACTCGTAGTTTCATAATTTTACTCTCTTGGAGCAATTAAATGCATAAGGAAGCGAATCCTAGAGAGATTAGCACTTGCACAACAAAACCACAAATACAGATCCTTGTGAGCAAAGATCATCAAAATAGTGAAGCAAAAACTAAGAGATGGATGAAAAACAGATCAGGAGGTGATCAGAAGCATGCCACATTGCAGCAGCACCAGAATGAAAATTGCCATCACAATCAGAGATGAGAGAATCTCTTCACTGAAACTAAGAAAGAGATGGACTAAGAGCGGGCATGAGAGAGAGAAAGAGGTGTGACCATTATGGGCCCTCATCCAGGAGTCAATTCAATTGTCATGTCACGTGACAGAGGTGAAGCACTCACAAAACTTGCACTAGCTAATAAACGAACTTTAGCAAAAAATTGCCCTAAAATTTACTTATATCTATTTATATGACAATTTGGCCACTCAATAAACCCTTGCCAAATACACTCCAAGTCAATAATAGGAAACATAGATAATTTTTATATAATTCAAATTCAGAGCTTTGGCATTTTTGGCTATTTGAAGTTGGCATGATTTGATCAAAATCTGGCATGACTGTTTGTATCATACAAAGTGTTTTTGTTGGAGATCGGAACCTTGAGCCATGTTTTTTATGAACAAATCTATCAAAAAACTTGGTTTTTGTTGCCTAATTACTCATTTTGCCAAACTAGAAAATTCAAAAACATTACCAATTTTTTGGGTAATTTTTTATTTATGTTGCAATATTTATTATCTTACTGTGCCCTTATTGATCATTTTGGCTTAATGTGGACATGGCAAACCAAGCTATCCATGATCCATAATGGATTATTATTTCATGGCAAATTGGGAATTATATTTGTGAAAATGGAACCATTGACTATAGTAGGTAAGGCACTTGGTGGCAACTAGATAGTAGTTTTATATGTGGATGGTTAGTACTTAGTTACTGTGACATACACAAAAGGTTGAACTATGCCAACAAGAAACACACAAATATGTGAGGTTTTGAAACATGTAGAATCTTGCACTTGGTTTTGTTACCCACATTATTTTAACAGGCAAAACACAAATCATTTACAAAAAATCAAGGATTGAGGTGTTTAGTGCGCCCTAAAACCCTAAATTAAGGGTTTAGGGTTCACAGGGGACACTAAATCAAACCGACCAACCAATGTTGGACTTGTGGTTTTAGGGTCCCCTCTGAACCCAGAAGGACCTAATTTAGTGTTTATGGTTCAAAGGGGACCTAAATACCCTCCAAACCCAGAAAGGGACTGGGTTTAGACTCAATTTAGCTACCAATTCAAGTCCAGCATTCAGTGTGCCTTGGTGGACAAGGGATCATCTGGGGTTGAGATTTTAGGTTACAACTATTGTAAAAACAAATGATCTAGAATATGTTATATCAGGGTTTAAGAGTTCAGACCTATTTAGGGTTAGGATTCGATGTAGGTTTCAGGTTTGAAGAACCTTAAACCTGCAAAGGAATACACCCTTCTTGCAAGGGTTTGCTATCAAGTTTTTTCACGGCTCTTCGCCACTTTGATGTGCAAGCTTTGAGAGATGCTCGGAGTCTGTGCTTTGATGCACCATCATTTGGATCCATGAATTGATGATTTGTGCTGTCAGTGCTGCTGTCACATTCTTCATCACCTTGATGTTCACCAGCTTCAACAAACTTAGGTGGTGCAGCCTCAGCAGCATTCACAGACTCTCCCTGGGTTGACTTGCTGTTGTGAAGCTGCTCATCAGTGGTGGCAGTGGTGGCTTCCGTGGTGGTTTTGGTATTGGTATGTTTGTACCACTCAGCCCCACCCTTTGGCCTGATTCCACCTTCAGGCCAGTTTTTCACTGACTCTGGAATGTTTTGAAGCATTACTGGGCTTGCTCCTCCATCACCTTCTGGAACATGTGCTACTGCTGGTGGTTCTTGTCTCTCTTGTACGTCTTCATGCATCTTGAAATCCTCAAAAGACTTCAGAGCATTTCTCAAGTTGTTTCTGTTATCCCTTTGCGGAGTTGGGGGTTCTTCCTCGTAAAGCTCATCCAAGTGCTTCACACTCAGCTTCCGCATTAAACCTCCCCATCGCCCCTTTGATTTACTTGCTGCATCCTCTTTCCTGAGGAACTGTGTTGTCCAAAGTAACAAAAGCATTTTACAGTTCAGAAAAAGACAAACCAAGATGATCAAACTCATAATCGAGCTGTTGAGCCAAAAGAAGATTCGGTTCTTGAAAAAGAGGGTGCAGACTTACAATATCTCTGCCTTCGTCAAGCTCAATGCTTCCCCGCAAGGCAGCCATGCTTAGGGATGACAGAGCTGGTGAAAGAGGCGGCTGCCCTGAACTTGGACTGTCCAAAGGGTGGAGCAGGGAGGCATCATCTATGCTTATGCGGGGTGAAGCTGCATCCTCAAGAAGCACATGCAACCACTTGTCTATGTTTGACTTGCCAATTTTATATATGCTCTCATCTTCCAAGGTCATGGGCTCATTCTCATGCACAACTTCAGACTTCTGATGATGTGTTTCCTCCACATCAGTTGTGGTGGATGCCTGCTGCAAATCATCTATCTCCCCTCTGTTTTGTAGGTCAGCAACAGTGCCTCTCTCTCCTTGCACAAATGTTTTGGTCTCCACCATAAGTACATCCTTTTTACAGCACTCCAGTCTCAGATCAAAGGCTTTCTCTCCAATACTAGAACTCACAGAGCCTTGAAATTCATTTGATAATTTGTTCTCAGCCTTCACCCCACTACTGCAATCCTTAGTTAAACACCTGCCATTGCTGAAAGCTTCATCTGTCACTTCTGTTCTATGCACCTCATGAACCTTGTCATACTCATTGAGCTCAGAATCATCACTCTCATTGCCCTCTCCTCCATTGCCTGAATTAAAACACAGCTGGCATGTTAGTATGGACAAAGCTCAATCAAGAGGGAAGGGGTCATTCAGGTGAAATATCGAGAGTTAGGGGAATACATCCTTGAATCAGGAGAAGCAAAATGAGGTATATTGCTAGTCCTCAGAATTGTGTTCAGTACTCACCTTGCTCCTCATCCTTTAGATTCGAATTCTCATCAATGTAGTCACAGCTCTTCAGCACAGCAAGCTTCTTCTCCACTTGGCCTGAAATGATGTCATTAGTCTTGCCACTTTGACTCTCTTGGAAACATCTCTGGTTCTGTTGTGATTTCAAAGACTCCATTGATCCATCATGCTTGATCTTTGTGCTGTGAGCATCATAAGCATCACCATCCTCACTCTCACTGCATAGCTCAAGAGCTTCTTGCTCAGGGGGGCCCTTGTCAGGTGATAGAATGTGCCCTTCACTTGTGGTAATGAGTGACAGGCAGCTGCTCACATCAACAATGTCCCTACCTTTCAACAATTTGTTTTCCTCAGTAGCAGAGAGTTCCATGCTTGCTAAAGTTGCCAAGGCCTGTCGCTGTGAGTAGCGTTGCAGAAGGTCTTTCTCAGCAGTTTCACATGTTGTCTTCTGGCAGTCAAGGCGGGCCATAAGTGCATTACAAGCTGCTTGGTTCAAGCGAGCTTGCTCCTTGTAAGATATGCTCCTGTGACAAGCCATAGATACAACTTCAGCACTAGTGAACCCCAAACCACAAGCTATGCTTTCTAAGTGTTGTGAAAGAATTAGAACAGAAAAAAATTTATGCAGTTTTTCAAACAAGGATCAAGGAGATTTTCAGATGAAAACTGGATTGCCAGGGGGAGAGACACTGTACTGGTGCATGGTATCACGGATCATTCGTTCAAGGCAGAGGCGATAGGAGGACTGGGTCTCAGCCCATCGCCGCTGTTTCTCAATGCACTGTTTCTGTTTTGATAACACTCCCTCAAGCTCCATCAATGCCACTCTCTCTTTCTCATTCTGTTCCTTGAGCGTCTGCACTGTCTCCTCTAGCTGTGTGATCTCTTGTGACTTCTCCCTCTTTCCTTCCTCTCTCATTATCTTTAGCCGCAACTCCTGAAATACACAGAGACAATCCCTGTGTCAGTAGGTGCATGATCCAAAAGCCATTGCCAGATCAATGTAAGGTATCATCCCAATCCTTCAACTCTTGCTGCTACCATCATGAGTACCAATTTCTACCTTTTGCATTGTATTTGTGATTGTTGTTTGACGATCATAGTCACCCCAGCAAGCAGCTGAATTGTTCTCTTTGCCAAATTGTCGGTCACCTCTCATGGATCGATCCTGCAACAGTGCCATACAATTTCCTTCAGTCTGAGAAATGTAAAATGCAGGAAGCAGAGCCTTGTATTGCGGTCTGTATTAAGTAGTCATGTGAGATAGGGTTTTAAGGGATGCACTTGAGGAGGACCACCTTTTCCTTTATCTGAACTACAGAGCGCTTTGCAAGTGAAGGCTCAGAGTCCTTGATTTCCTTCCAGCTTCCTGGTCCAAATCTTTGCACAGCCCTCTTCAGAGCATCCTCTTCTTCACCACTCCATAGCTGCTGCTGGGCAGGTGGTGCTCCTGATGTGTGTCAAAAATCAAGAGCATCAGAGATTGATGCCAGGAGTTTGCATATCATTCAGTCAATGTCTAGAATTCCCAATCTCAAAATCCGAAGTGGTTTCCTGGATTCAAGGAAGTGCCACCACTGACCTACCAGAAGAGAAAGTTTTGAGGTCAACAAACTCAGAAAAAAAGAAGATTGTGGAAGCTTCTAGGGAGAGAATCAGATGATGAAGTGTTCTCTGACCAGGAAGAGATGTCAGCTTGAAATTGGCTGGTGATGGTGAAGAGTGTGAGCTGAAAAAGCCATCATCATCATAATTCTCTTTGGACAGAGAAACAATGGCAGCTCCAGCAAGCCCACAGTAAATCTTCTTCTCACGGAACTGTGGAGGCCATGGGCCATAATCTCCCACATGCTGCCTTACAACATTCTCATCCTCTCCACCAGAAAAAAAGAGAGCAAATGACCGACGCCTACATACAGAAAAATACTCCTCTGGTTTAGATATATCACTGCATTTGGAAGTAATTCCTCCTCGTTTTCTTTCATTTTCCCAATTTCATGTTGAACACGTTTGAGAGCAAAAATCATAAGGGCAAGAGAATGCAGGAGCCATCTTGAATGGAAATTTCTAGGGTCGAATTGGTTTGGCAGAGCTTTAAACCTGAATTCTGAATTCTTGGAAGCAAAGGCAGAGAGAAACTGGTTGATTGAGACCCCATGCTGAAGGTCCCACCAAGGCACCAGGAACTCAAGGCGGTTTCTTTTGCGCTGTCGTGTCTGCCATTGCACAATTTGTAGATTACTTGCAAGTGTTTGTCCACCTCCTGGATTTACAGTAATCAGAACAAATGCATGTTAGCAAACATACTCCTTTCTCAAAGCAGCAAAACCTGCATTGTAAACGAAACAGAAGCAACTCTTCTGAAACTCTTCAAGAATAGATTGATACAAATGGGTACTGATTCTCGGAATGGAGAAATTGTTGAGTTCTCTGTCAAGGCATTACTTGAATGTGGGAACCAGTGGTCAACTTCCCAAGAGAGTGGTGAGGAAGGATCAGCACTCCAGTACAGGACATTGCCATACTTGTCCACTCTGAACTTTGCTGGATCAAACCCTGCATTCCTGCATATATATATCCCAGGCTGTTGGTTTTTTTTTCACTCCCTGAAGTCCACAAATATTTTTTTCCCTTGATGCTGCTGTTTTGATTTACATACCCAAGGTGATCGAGCTGCTCCCAAAGCTCCTCAGCGTACTTGTGTGAATTTGGCGCCTCCTTGTCCACTTCTGCAACAGCTGGGAACAGGGCGTCCCACTCCTTCAGCTTCGCTATCTGCTCCAACCCATACCCTCATGTTTATTAATGAGCGCTCGAGACTGCCGTCTCTCTCTCTCTCTCTCTCTCTCTCTCTCGCCCATAAGGATGATGCGCAAAGGAGACTTTCATTGCCTTCTATGCATGCATCTAGATTTGATTGCTCCATGATGGTTGTTGTGACTATGTTGATGGAGTTGGGTTTCTGGGAAGAGAGCTCACGTCAACAGGCGCTAAAGAGTAGGGAACAAAGCGCTGGGGAGGTCCAGCGCTGAACGGCATAGAGAAACCTTCGATCATCCCCGCCAACGCGTGTCGACAAAGCTTGGCGTAGCCCCGAGGATACCCGAGCTCCTGATCCACCACTCTCTCCTCTTCTGTTAACACCAGCTTCGCCATGTTTGCTCTTGAACCCAATTTCTCTCTCTCTCTCTCCCTCCACCTATTTTCCTTCACCTACCGTTCCCCCAGAATTTACTTCTCTCCCACCTAACTACAGCTCCAAACTCGCAAGCTCCAGTTCTCTCTATCTCTCTCTCTGTCGCCTCCCACCCACCCTCACCAGAGCTTCTCCCTCATTGTTCAACAGAGCTCCACTGCGTAAAAGCTACCAACAAAGATGTCTACATACTGAAGACGCAGATTACCATCATGATTTCTTCTCCAGCGTTGAAAAAAACAGCTAACGACAAAACGAGGAGCGAAAAACTGATTTAGATAGACAATTCCAGAAACTAAACAAACCAGAGTCTGAGAACTCTTCTACTGTCCTCTACTCTCTAGAGTCTCCATCACTCTGAAAAATCCAATAAGTGCACCTGTAATTATGATAAGACGACCCATAGATCACACAAAACGGGAGCAAGAGGATCGAGATCATCAAGATTGTGGAACTCTAATTATGAGAGAGAAGAGACAGAGAGAGGAGAACTTCCTCCCTCCCTGCCTCTAGAGTCCAGTGTTGTACTCGCAAGGGATTACTTACTTACTTACTGCAGTCCAATAATGGGGGTGATGATCTATCATTCAATGCTGGACTGGACAATCCAGAGGCAATTGCGGCTGTCAACGCGGGGGGGGTGATTGATTGCTCTCATCCTTTGAATCTCAGCAGGAACACCACTGAACAATCCCAGGATTGCGAATTCAGAACACTGGACAAGATCGCCCCCGCCCGACAAGGGTTGTGGAAGACTCTCTCTCTCTCTCTCTCTCTCTCTCTCTGCGCGAGCGCCGAAGAGCCGTTGAGGACGAGACGAGCCGTTGCGCAATACGAACTGCGAAGGAGCCGTTTGCGAACAGCATTCAAACCGCCGCGACTGCCGAGCACGGAAACAGTGTTTTCTTTTTTGAGGAATTTTTGTTTGTAGCCAAACTGGCTATCATCCATAGGAAAATGTAGAAAAAGTGGCGATATTTCATAGGAAGATTTAGATAAAAATCTGGCTATAAACTAAATATGAAGATTAAGACAAAAATATGGCTATAAACCAAATATGAAGATTTAGACAAAATCTGGCTATAAACCAAATATGAAGATTTAGACAAAAATATGGCTATAAACCAAACATGAAGATTTAGAGAAAATCTGGCTATAAGCCAAATATGAAGATTTAGACAAAATCTGGCTATAAACCAAATATGAATGTTTAATCATCCTTCTACGTTTTTGGCTACACGTTGAAAAACAAGTATAGACATCTGGCGATTTCTTTTTCCCCACACTTCTGGCGACTGAAAATCTCCAAAATTGTTTACTTTTTAATTTGGCTTTTAGGCGAAATTTCGCCAATTAAAAAAAAAGGCTGTATGGCAGAGCACCGGCACAAACACTACCTGTCGTTGTCGATGAGTCTCATCCATCCCTCTATAAAGACAATGATGGGACTCCGGAGTCCCAGCAAAAACAAAATTGGTGCAAAATTTTGCCAGAATGTGAAAAATAGAAATAAAAAGGGAATATTCTGTCAAAATATTTCCTTTTTGTGAAAATTTTTAAAAAATTGCCAAATTTTAGGAGAAGAAAATTTTGGGAAATTTTCACCACATTTGGCGTTTGATTTTAGTTTGGTAGCATTTTTTAAACTACTTATTTTAATTATCTAGCCAGGTTCTAAAAACATGTCACCATTTATTGTTAAATCCCTCTTGGGATGCTACCCAATAATGCAACAGCTGAAAAATGAAAAAATAAAATAAAAATTCACTGGATGGGACACATAATTCCTGATTAATAATAAATTTTAATGTCAGATTGAAGCCTGTGGATATATTATTATGAAATGGCTAAAGTCAAATTATCCAAATAAGGCAAAATACTCCGAACAATAGGTGCATTAAACATCAAATTGTTGACATTTTGATCTAAAATTTCAAGCCTGTTTTCTCAATTTTGGTTTCTCAAATGTGTGTACCCCAATCATCATCATGATCATCAATACGTTAAAAGAATGATCTAATTAAATTTTTATTGAATGGAATGTGACTATTGTACTAACTAATAAGCCGAGTTTGTGGGTTAAATGAATTTATAAAGAACTGCAGGTTTCAATTTTTTAAATCATTCCAAAATCAGAGAACCACACTGGTTCCAATTCTTTGAAAAAAAACAAATTAAAAAAAAAAAACCATTTGTCCCAATTAGTTCAAAATCTTAAAGAAAAGAAGATTTTCATGAAAGAACCAGAAACTAACTGGCGGTCTTATTGCTGGTTATTTCATTTTTAAAAATAAAATAAAAATGAGAACCGAGGTGATATACCAGAACCAGGTCTGTGATTTTTTTAAAACTCTGGTTATGAATCTTAAGAACCACCCTGATAACCGCCGGGTCTATTCTTGTTCCTAATAACTGCCCAACACTAGTAATAAGGGCTATTTTCATGAACCACACCCAAAACAAAATCATGAATAATTTGTTAAACTCTTGAATATTTTCCAATGGTCCATAGTCCACTATTTAATTTTGGATTAAATGGCCCAAGGTTTGAAGATATGATCTCACCATATGGTGACCTTCGTATCACATTATCATATGCAGTAAAAGTTTGACACCATCAATTATGACTAACATATATAAATTTGGCTATCTATATAATCCAATGAGTCTCATTTAAATTTGGGAAGCATGTCAATAGCCTAATCATTAGGTGGTAGGTTCAAATGGTACCTAGTTTAGCTCATTAATGACATAATATTATTTCATTGACAAATGTACAAATCTAACAATTATCAAAATTTATTGCAAACGAAAATGATAAATTTCTGAAAATATTATCAAATATTTCATCTCATCCATATGTAAGAAATTTAAAATCAATTTTCTGAAATTATTTTTCTTCAAGCTTCCCTTGAACATCAGAAAATCAAAGGCACATGTAATCATCATAACCTATGCAACCTCCTAGGTAAGACTCCTTAAATAGTTTTTTATAGGCATCTTCACACATAGGGGTAAGTTAATTAAAAAGTTAACGTTAGTGGTAGGTTAGCACCTGCATTTAGGTTTTTGGGGTTATGACGAAAAGTGCTAACAACAATTTACTAGTATCATTGTACTTTTATTTGATAACCTTCTGTTCACATCTTTACATACAATGTTATGATAGCTTTTATTGTCATCGTTCAAGAGCGGCATCGATAATTATTGTGTTGTATGGCATTTTCTATCATCATTTCCCAGTGTGCTCATAGTTTTGCAAATCAAAGCAACTTCATGATCTTATTGTTTATTCACAGCTCTATCTTCATTCTTGTTCTTTGTTTTATAGATCCATGGAGCTCCATCATCTTACTTTTTGTTCTACAAAAAATCCATGTAGCTCCATCCTTTTGTTGTTCACTCACACCTCTAGCTTCATTCTTGTTTGTAACTTTGCACATACGTGTAGCTCCATCATCTTGTTGTTTGCTCAGAGCTTCACTTTCATTCTTGTTTTTCACTGAACAAATTTGCACAACTTCATTGTCTTGTTGTTTGTTCGGAACTTTACCTTCATTCTTACTTGCAATTGTGTAAATCCACACAATTCCAACATCTTGTTGCTTGTTCACAAATCTACCTTCAATCTTGCTTTTCATTTTGTAGATCCACACAACTCCATTGTTTTCTTGCTTGTTATTTGCATCGCAACCTTGTAACTACATTGTCTTGTTCTTGTTCTTGTTTTGAATTTTTTTTGCATCTTTTAATTGTTTGTAACATGTGGCCTTTAAAGGTAGTGTTGTTGGCACTTTTGTTTTAGTTTGTTTTGCAAGTGCACAAATGTCTCCTTCTTTGCCATAAGAATGATTCAATGTCTTCAAGGTGCTAGTTTCCATTATGTTTTCCAAAGAGCAAATCTTGCTTATATAACACAATGAACTATGTGATTCTACATCAACACAGGTTGTCATGTTTTTACAACTTGTTGTTTGGCAAAGACCTTGGTGATGGGGTGAAAGCCCAGTCTGCAACCTAGTATTCACATTTCCTAATGATTCAGCAAGGATTTTGTTTCTCATTTGACCGTTAAACTGAAGCATTTGATGCAAAAGAAAGACACAAGTTATAGATGTGTTATACTTGTGGGAATTTGTGTTGCATGTGCTTTATATAAACTTATTCATGGTGCAAAGTACTTTCATTTTTCTAACTTGTTCGCCATTGGTAAGTCAATAATGCATTTGGTTTTGTGAAAGTTCGTTTGTTCTATCCATGTGGTTTTCAAAAGTCAAATCCAATGGCTAGAAAGGGAAGATTTGGCAAAAGTGATGAAGGGGTTTTAAAAATTTTGTAGTTTGCCTTTTATCCATGGTGCCATTGATTTAACATAGATTCATATCCAGAAGCCTTGAAGTGTTTTTGTTGAGGATAATTTTTCTTTCAAATCTAAAGTTTACAACATGCAACTACAGTCTGCATGATGTGGTTGATTATCAAAAGAAGTTTCAAGATGTTTTTGTGAGATTACTTGGTTCGATGAATGATGCTCGCATACTACGCCTTTCCAGTTTGTATAAGAAGGTAGTGAATGGAAACATGTTTCATATCAACAAAGGTGAAGAAGAAATCAAACCTTACTTTATTGTTGACAAGGTGTACCCTTTGCTTCCTTGATTGATGATTCCACATAAACAATCTAGCAACATTCGACATATTGTCCTTGAGGCATGATATAATTAACATTTATCTGAAGGTAAAAGTGTTATGGAAAATTCCTTTGGCATTCTAAGGATGAGCTTTCGAAAACTACTTTTTAAAACCAATCTACATGTTTTGTTTTTACCTAATGTAATTCTTTGTTGTTGTATATTGTATAATATGATCGAACAAGTCTTGGATCGAAAAGACCTTGACATTGAAACTTTGATGGTTGAATTAGATATAACAAACTTTTCTAACTTTGTGCGTTAAACTAATTCAAGTTAGAAACATAAGGTTGTTGCAGAACCTACAATTGACAATGACATTGAATTTGAACTACAAGACATTGAAATTTCAAAAACAAGTCAAAGGTTGATTCCAGAATAACACTTAGGAAATAGACCACACAAAATGCATTGACATTTCAAAATGATAATCTTCTACAATTGTAGTGTGAAACTTTGTTATGAACTTGTGAATTTCAATAATGTTGCTTGGTTTGTAAGCTACAATCATGTATTATGATCATGAATTGAACTTGTTAAATTGAATTATAATTGTTGTAGGAATTCAAATGGATTTTGGAATCACCTCATTTGCAAGTTGCACTTCATATATTGGTTACACCTCATTTATTAGTTAAATGTCCATTTCTTCTTCTAACAAATTTGAAACTAATTGTAGAGGTGTAAGCAAAAATGACTTGTCCTAGATGAAGACATGACAAATGAAAGCACACAAAGGTGTAACACTTTTAAGCACATGTGGACGTCCATAATTGCTTAAATTAACATTTTGGAAGGTAGTGTGAAAGCAAGATACCTTGAATCACACAAGCAATTTTACAAGTTATCATTAAAAATTATTATTAAAAAAATTTCAACTTTAATTTACATCATGGTGAATTTAAATTTGAAAATGAGCTTTGAAACTATTATTTTTGTTAAATAAAAATCTTAATAAGGAAAAACCATAATTCAAAATACATAGAAAATTTTGATCATCAAAATCCTTTCAAAAAGTCCTCCTTGGTATCAATGTTATCACATCATATTACTAATGAGTCCTTTACTCATTAAAAAAATTATATGAAGGTGCATGGAATCCACACTCATTGGTTATAGACTATTACAAGTTCTTAGATATTCCCATGAAAGTCCATTATGTTATGGTTATTCAAAAACTATCATGAAATTCATACAATGTGATTACAATATATATAACATTGTAGTGTTGAGTCATTTTTCATTTTAGTCAATTATATTTAATCACATGACTGATTGTAAATTCCAAAATCTTGTAAAAACTACCTTGTGACAACATTTTACAGATAGTGTATTGTATTTTCACCTTGACACATTGCCACACTGAACTAAGATAAAACATTCACCATGTTTTTGTTGGTATTGTATATCTTATTGTCTTTCTATTTGAAATATCTGAACCGGTCTTTCATGGTACGTTCTTGGATGTCAATGCAACATTTTTCAATCTCTAGTTACATAAAGTTAATGCAATCCATTACTTGCACAATCTCTTTACTATTTTTAACTATTTCATTAATTATTTATGAGAATATGTTTGAATGCTTCCTTTGGATTCTTGTGTTCCCAAGGATAGTTGGAGTTGTTGGAAGACCATGCAATGGCATGGCACATGCACTTAGAGCATTAGAGAGTTTCACAACAAAAATGTTACGTCTTGTTCCCAATGGATTATCAATGTTATTATCTAACAAGTTGATGACATTCATTTGGGCCAATTATTCAATTGGAAATGTTTATTCTAGTAAATAATCCTCACCAAAAAAAATATTATGTGAATGAATGTTGCAACATAGAATCCTCCTCCTCTCGTGAATTGGTTTCATGTACAAGTATTGTTGTTGAATAATTTTTGTCGCCTTCAACCTACAAATCTTTCACATGTACCAATTTGTTGATGACATGTTCTCCTTAAAATGCTTCAATTACATCATAATAATTTTTATTAAAGGATCAAAGTAAGTGGTACCTCTCACGCTCTTATGTAGATAGTTCCTAATACAATGTGTGATGTCAAATACCTTTATGATAATCAGAAAAATTCTTGAAATTTAAATTAATCCCATTCCATTTGTCTTTACAAATCTTGCCATTTCTTGGAATTTTATTATGGATGAGCTTCTGAAGTTCATTTACAATTTTGTTCCATCATATTATAGTAGGTACCATGTGTGCTCTTGGATCTATCAACTATTTTTGCGCCAGATTCATTATGTTTGCATTTGATCAATTCCATCACTTCGTTTTGCTCCCAATTCATGTGCTTCTAATGCATTGTTTTTTGTCCTATTTTTACTAGTCCTCTACTTCCACGAGTCCCAACACCTCTCCCTCCAGTGGCTTACTTTTATGACGAAATAATGTTTTTTCCTTGGGTACCCTTTATTCAAATGCATGTGGTGATTAATATATCCTTAGCTATTAATTGGGACTTGGATTTAAACTAACAATTTCATTATGAAGATAACTTGTGTGGTTATTTATTGATAAAAAATTCATTTGTTACTAGTGATGGACTTTTGAAATTGAAAAATAGGGATTAGTCATCCAGTTAGAATATCACAAAATGGAAAATTTTAGATTGACTCATATTCCAAATTTCTTATTGCGGCTCAATATATAATGTAATACAAAATGATAAACTCATATGTAGAATTTTTTATTTGAAAACCTTAACTATTTAATAGTTAAAGACTTTTGAAAGGTTAAAATTTGACCATATTTTCATAAGTCCATATGAATTGTAATTTTTGTTTGTTTTTCGATTTATTTATCCCAAAAACATATGTTATTGAAAGTTTTAGATGGGGCATTATTCCTTTGGACTTTGTGGGTTTTTTTTTAGGATTTCTAAATTAAAAAAATGGCATTAACTATATTAAATACAAGTTTTCACATAGATTTGGAAAGGTTTGGAGCAAGCTAACTAAAAAACAATAGATCAATTGGTGACCCTTATCAAAAAAAAAATTGTTTTGGCCAAAAGGAGGGTAGAGTGGTTGGAGGAACAAAATGAAGCTTTTACCAAAATCGCAGAGAAGCAGCAAGTGGAGTTGGTTGATTGAAAAAATCCAATTACTATAGTAAGACTTAGAGGAGGTCCAAAAGAATCATGGTGTGGTTCATGAAGAGTTGGATATGCTAGAGAAGGAAATGAAGGCGCTAAGGGAGAGGATGAAGCTCATAGACTACTACCACTATCGAATGGAAGAGTTTGACAGTTTGAAGATGGAACATGCATTTATGAAAGTTGAACTTTTCATCTACTAGTAGAGGCGCAAGAAGAGCAAGTTGAGTACTTGGAATTATATAAGGAACAAATCGGTGAAATCATTCGGAAGGCATTTAAGTCCTACTTAAAAGACAAGGAATTATATTGGTTGTGTATTGAGACTTACCAACATGTGATTCCACATCTAAGGATGTCGCCTTTCAAGCTTAGTAGAACGCAAACCCATTCCAGATTTGCATCTGAATTCGGTTTGGCATTTGAATCTAGTTCATAGAAAAGTGAAAAGCAGAATGAAGGTGGAAATATGGAAGTAGATTTGGTGGTTACATCAGAAACACAACTTATTGAACCAAAAGTAACTTTTAGTATTGGGATTCTTTTCGATACCACAGATGGTTCCGATGAAGTCGAAGGTGCTGCACCTCTTCCAATCACTACGCCTACTGAAGCTATAACACATTGTGGTGCAACAATTGATTCCATGTTCTCTGACACAATAGCCAAGGAGGAGCAAGTAAGTCTGGTGATACAAATTGATTTTATTTTCGGTTTATATTGTTCATATTTTAAATTGATTTTTTTGGGGGTTAAATTAATTGCTTGTTCCACCATTTTTTACTTTTTACTTTGAAGTATTTAAATATGTGTCCCTTTGTGGACTATACAAGAGAATTTTTTAAAAAATAAAATTATTTTTCTTGCCATACCTTTTATGCATAAAAGTTGATGTGTAATTTTTTTCTTATGTATGTTTGAAGTATTATGACTCTTTATATGTGAGAAATCTCTATTGTATGTTTGTTATATGTTTGTTTTTGTAGAAGGTTTATGAGGTTGTCTTACTAAGTTTGAATAGTCCCCTTTGTGTTAAATTGTTTTTTTTACTTAAGGAAGGTAAGGATATTTTTTCTTTTGCTCCCTTATTTTATTTCTTTCAAAACCCAGTAATTCATCGAATGGCCTTCACAGGGAGGAAGAGTTGTTTTTTGGGTTAGCAAAAGTAATCAACTATCACTTTTTCTTCTATTGAAGCAAAATACATGGCATGCACTCATGCAACAAAAGAGGTTTTGTGGCTTAGAAGGATTAAGGTGAAATGGGATACATGCAGAAAAATGCAACCTTCGTACTTAGCAATAATCTAAGGAGTTTGGCTTTGTTGAAAAATCCAATGCATCAACTATGTGCAAAGCATATAGATATTTAATTCCATTTTGTGAGGGAACATATCATCTTCAATGAAGTTTAGTTTGACTACTGTTTTATGAAGGAAATGGTTGTTGACATTTTTACCAAGGCAGTCTTTAGAGATTAGTCTACAACTTGCAAGAACAAGTTAGGATTAGTGTATCACAAATAAAAAAAGATTGTCATTGAATGGGAGTGTTAAAGATTGCTATGAGTTGTCTTATTTTATTTAATGATGGACCTACTAAATTATCTCAACTATTGATCCAATTGATTTCTTTCACCCACTAACACATGTTGCTAGCTAGAATAGATCTATTGACTTTCATTTGATCTTTAGGATCGTATTAATTCCTATGGCTATTTATATGTGTGTGTGTGTGTGTGTGTGCATGCCCGCTTGGCATATCAATAAAATAACCTTCTTTGTTTCTCTTGCAAAATTAATCTAATGACTAAAGAACATGAATGTTGTAAAAATATTCTTATTGATTAGGAGGCTTGTTGTTCTACTGTTGCAAACAAGTTCTAGATGGAGTCCTGATTATCTCAACATTTATGGACTCTTTTTCAATTTAAAAGGATTCAAAGTTTGAACCTCATAGGAATTCCCACTATCCCAAAGGTTGTTGATGCCATTAAAACCAATAATGTCATTGCGTCAACTTCCAATGCCATTGTGCCAAGTTTTTAGTTTTTTCAATGCTAACAAAATCTTTTAAATGTGCACAATGATGGTGGAATGCAAACACTCCATCACTCTACTAAGTGGAGGTGGAAAAAATCTTAAGCAATTTGGTTGGTGTTAAGGTGACCAAATGTCTTGGGGAAAAAAAAATGTGAATGGAGGACATGGGAAGCAACCTCACTATGACACCTTAAGCTTGAAGTCTAGAATCTAGCTCTTCCATCCCCATGCATTTACAATGAAGGTGGCTCCATTCTAATAAATGATGGTGGCCACTTTTGGTTTCAATTTTTTTATTTTATTTTCAATTTGATTCAATTTTGGTTGCATGCCAAAAAAAAATTTAATTTAATATGGAATACTTTTGGCATAATGTATTTCATAAATTCTTCCAAAGCAAATCCAAAGCAAGATAAGTTGTCACCTCAAAAAAGAAAGGCAATATATTAATTGCAATACACTTTGTATCTCAAGTACAACATGACCGACACTTTCATAACATGATATTAAACGTCCAATTGCACAAACATTGATGTTGCAATCAACAGAGGTCTTAACCAAATTGGATGCAAGTCATCATAGAAACATAGTTCCTATTTTAACCTATGGATTTGGTGTGGATCAGATCCTCTTGAATTCTCTCATGAGCTACCATGGTCTTTTGTGAACATCATAGATGCATAACTAGTTTATGTTACCTAAAAACAATCCCATTTTGTCCCACCAATTGGTTTATTGAACACCCCAACATTCCCATTTCCATAAATTGCAAGTTTTGACAAGTGGTTAAACTACCAAACTATTTCAATAGATAGCCCATGAAGTTCATACAACAACCTTCACTTAAAACTCCCGTAGACATAAGTACTCACCCCCATTCCTACCAAGATTTCCAACAACCCACACTCTCTTGATAAGATGAAATTCTTTTTAGGTTAATCATTCTTGGGATTTTAATGCCTCCATAGACTAGCTTAATAATCCTTTGTACCTTTCATCACGTCCCTCATCTATGTCTACATGAATTTCTTGAATCTTTTGTTGTCAAATTCAATGCAATGGAAATCAATATATAGGTGATTGAAAACCACAAACACAATTCAAAACATTAATTTGCAAAAATTGTTCACATAGAACATATGCAACTTACAAAACCTAAACCCTAAACTTTTGAACACAACACACCAAAAACCATCTCCTAAACCAAAGAAAACTTCAAATATTTTTCTTGCAATTGCTCCGCTTTGTTGAACCTTCCACCACCAATTCCCTTTGGTAGGTCAATCTCCTCATCAACATTTCATTGATTTACATCAAAACAACCAAATGCCACCCACTTTAGCCATCACCAATGTCCGTCAAGCACCTCAAAGTCTTGACAACCATATTCAATGGTGGAGGCTCCCCACATAATTCATAACCATCCAAAAACATTCATAATTTTTGCAAGTATTAAATTGCCAAAGATTTACCAACAAGGGAACAAAACAAAACAAACCACAAAAACACTTTAAAAAGATGCTTATTTCTCCAACTCCTTTCAGACTTATCCATCAACTGCGGCTTGTTGTGGCACTTTTCTCGCTTTTCATCAATAGAAGTGATATCAATCTAGTTAGGTCTTCATCCAAAGGTCGCCCCATTCACATAGGACCTAATTTCATGTCACAAGGTAGTCTCCACAGAGGCAAATGCAAGAGGCAACCTTGATGCAGACTACTTGCACACGTACACAAGAATCTGAATACCGATAACAAAAATATGATTACCCAACAATAGTAAATAAGAGCCTCTTGACCATGAGATAGATATCAGAAGTATCAGATGAAGCTAACGTGGCTATGAGCCTGTCACACACGGTTGGAAAAGCCTGCTGTTGCTGTTTTGCCTTTGTTCTTTGGGGTGATGTGGTGTATGAAGTTGTTGGGGAGTGGGTTTCTCCTCAAATGACTGTATAGTTGGTTAGGCTGCAATGAAACCATGTTGCTTCCCTTTCTGATGGTTGAGTGAGTGTTCAGCAATTTAATTTTGCTCTAGTATTAGCTTCCTATTCACTTTCAGCCTTCATTGATTGAATGAAACAGTACGTGATGAGGATGGTGATGTACTATGTACAACAGCACCTTCCCCTACATAACAAACAAAGGGTTAAAAGCTCCATGAAAACCAAGGTGGGGCCTTACAATAATCTCCCCCTCCCGGAAATTGTGTTGTGTACAAGGCAGCACAATTTGCACTGTGCAAATTCCCTGAGTTTGTTATGAAATTAAAGCAAGCTTGATAAGGCAAGCTGTTTGTTCCATTCCGTGGTAGTAGTACTGCCTTATACAAGGGCCTGTTTCAGAGGTTTATTCACATTTCAAGCATGTTGTCCACTATCCATTTGTATTACAAGTGTGCAAGTGATGCACCTAGCAAAAAGCCTCAAAAAGCCCCAAAAAGTGCCTAAATGGGACAACCCTTTCCTTCATTGGAAATGAATGAAAAAATATTTATAAGTTGGTCATAAAGACACAGGGTGGTTTTGTGTTTTTGCACCAAAACTTGAAAACAAAATTTATTCCTTCTCATTGTTTTGAAGCCAACTCCCATCCCATTGCCAAACCTGAGTTCAAGCTAAACTAGCTTCTATTTTCTTCTCTTTGTTTTCAAGCAAACTCACATATTGTCATTGAGCATTTTTTCTTCTATGTCTTTTGGTCTTTCTTTCCTTGATTTTCAAGCCAAATTCTAAATTACTCCAAGTATGGCATAAGATTCATTCATATGTATGTGATCTCCCTACAGTTGTTTATCTATTTTTTTTGTGTCTTCGGCTCTCTTCTTTTTTTGCTCACAAATAAACCTCCAAATTACTCCAAGTATGGCATAACAAATACATCACCTCCCCTAAATTCTTTTGCACTTTTTATCTTATTTACTTCTTTTGCTTGCAAAAACAAACCCCCAAATGACTACAAGAATGGCATTATTTATATGCCATCTCCCCTAAAAATTCTCTGATTTTGTATCTTTTGGTTTTCTTCTTTCACTTGCAAACAAACCCCCAAATTACTCCCAAAAATGAACTTACTTATATAGTATCATTATCCCTTAAATCTTGGCATTCTTTTTGTCTTTGGTTTTCCTCTTTTGCTCACAAACAAAACCCCAAAATACTCCAAGCATGGCATTCTAAGAATGTATATAACCTTTTTGGCCCTCATATGAGGCACTTTTTTTAGGGCTTTTCGTAGATGACCATCTGGTGTGCAGTCAGCTTATCTTGTAATGTGAATTGACGGTGGAGAACACGCTCCGGATGTGAATCAACGGTGGGAACACTCTGGAACAAGCCCCTGGTAGAGAACCATTACGACCAAACGGAGTCCAGTTCCACACTTAAATGGAACCAGGAATCTGATTTCAGATCCGGTTCTTTAAAAAATAATTCCAATTCCGGTTCTGAAAATCAGACCGGGTCAGGTTCTTAGTACTTACTAACCCAGCCGGGCACTAGTTAGTGGTTACCTGCCAAATAACCTCCAATTAACCTCGGTTCTAGTTTAGGGTTTGGGGTTTAGGGTTTAGGTCAGGTTCCGATTTTGAAAATCAGACTCGCTTTGATTTGGGTTTTACTAGTTATCAAAAGCAGAACTGGTGGTTTGTACCTGCCAAAATTGGGTACCCACCAGTGTTTGTTCGTATTGAGTTTTGACCCGGTTATCAAGACGGTTATGAATAAATAACCTACCAGCTTGTTACTGATTTTTATTTATTTATTGATAATTGGCCTAAATTGATAACTGCGCTGTATTGAATTTTCAAAATCTAATAACCTAGTTGGATGACCAAATTATCATCCAGGTAGGTTATCAATCTTTAAACATTAGAACAAGAAATTATATAAACAGAAAAGAAATAAATAATAATTTTAATTTTTTTTTAAAAACCCTGTAACCAGTTTATAACGGATGATTTGCAGTTGGTTATTTGAAAACCTAGTACCCTTATGCATAACCGACAGTTATTACCCAAACTTTTTTGATAACCTACTTGACACCTAATTTTTTTGATATTGATAACCTGTGGGGTTGTGACAAAGATATTTAAAACACCTACCCGACGGTTATTAAAAAGCAGTAACTGGTCAACACTGGTACCCACCAAAGAGAGAGAGAGAGAGAAGCTGGTCCTTCAGGGTGCCCACCTTGTTTGTAGGACCGTGGGCGATGGTGGTCCAGAGCAGAGAGAAACTAAGGCACGAAAACAGGAGAGGCAAGCTTCAAGCAGGATTCATGGCAGAACCTAGCTTCATTCTTACATATCTCTCTTCACTTGCAAAATATGAGCAAGCTTGCAGCATCAGGGACTAGTAGATAGATCCACCAACAAGAAAGTTAATAACAACAGTTTACTATAGATCCACCATCTGGAAACCCAAATTGCAAGCCATCAAAGGATCATCGATCACGTGAAGTAAGTACTGTATCTGAATGATGAAGCTAGCTTGCTCAATGCAAGAGGGCATATAATTTGATGAATCTTTGCTTAAATACCATTTGGGTCTTGGCAATTTTGCAAGTTGCAGCCAGAGAACATAATTTGAGTACTTTCAGAAATTCCTTAAGAAGAGATCATGTGGAGATTCATGGCTCCAGCAGGTGGATCATGCAGAGAATCAGGGAATTCTCTGATGATCATTGATCATCATCACTGGTACCATCACATCATCGTCAGGTTGTGGAGTTGGGTACTGATTACAATTTGTGTATGGACATTATGTCAGTGTGCTGAGATTGTGGAGGACTCAAGGCCGAAGATGGTGGTGGAATCAAATGATCTTGTACAACCAAGTTTGTGTGCTTCCATCATCCGAGGCAATGGCTATCCTTGTGAGGAGATTACGGTAAATAAACTATAATATTCATGATGAATCTGCAGCTGTAAAGACTTGGTCTCTTTGCTTCAATGTACAGCTTCACAGAGCAGATGATCTCTCGATCTTCTTCTTAAAATTCAGTCGCAATCTGGACAGTCGATGCAAGACTAAACAATGTTCCATGTTTTGGATATATCATGGCGGTGGCTGTACTGCAGGTGCAAACAAGAGATGGGTTTTTACTGGGACTACAACACATTCCGCATGGCTCGAGTGGCACGAAACCCTTTAAAATCAAAAGAGCCGTCTATCTTCAACATGGTGTGATTCAGGTACTGCAAAAAACATGAAAGGTTTTCTGAAGAAATTACACATACCACATCTGACATCTTTAGTGAATGTGAAGAGATTTTAATTATTTTTTCCCCCATATTTGAGGCAATTCATAGACATGCTGAGGATGATTTGCCTGCTACTTCAATGAGCATTAAACTAGAAGAGTTCAAATCCTTGGAACCGGGCGCATGATGATTCTGCAGGCTGGAGATGATTGGGTACTGAATACCCCAACTGAGTCATTGGCCTTCATTCTGGCAGATCAAGGCTTTGATGTGTGGATTGGCAATGTGCGTGGGACTACATGGAGTCATGGTCACATTACGCTCTCACCTGAAAGTGCGGTAATTATCATCAAAATTCCTGCAAGTTTTCAAGGCGTCTTTATCAGCTGGATTTTTAGGTTTATGTCCCCAAGTCTGCAAATTTTCCTTTGAGAATTCCAAGCCTGAAATTCAGATTTAAATGCGTGCACCCTTCAACAGGCTTGTCACAGAATTGTAGGGATGCTGGACAAGTCTGGCTCATTGTGCACTTTGGATCAACTAGTTGATTCAGACCCTAGATCCTGAGCAAGCTGGGTTCATGTATCATGTGTATAATGATCGAGAATCTACGATGTACTTGAATTGAACCTGAACAGTGAAATCCTTAGCAGATTTTGTAATGAACCATAACCAGTAATGCTGTTATACTATGATTTCCACCTTGTGCTCTGAAAGCACATCATAGAACCTGATTGTACACTAACCCTATTATGTGCAAACTGATGGGAATCCTGTGTGCTCTCTGGAAGGCAGAAATTTTGGGACTGGTCATTTGATGAGCACACAAAATTTGATTTGACTGCCTTAGTGGGCTATGTCTACAATGCCACTGGCGATCAAATCTACTATGTGGGACACTCACAGGTAACATGCACTGAGTACTCCTTCCTGCATATAACCAAATTGTCAGTATAAGACACTATGTGTTCTCTTGTCAAAGCTTGAAGACTTTATATCTGTAATTTTCTGTATATTAGATCTGATTTTCCTGCTCTTTTGCTTCTAAGTGAATTCAAAGTATTTCCTGTCTGCAACCTCTCAGTTGTAAATTCTGTTGTGCACCTGCTGAGTTTGAATCCACAAGTCATTGACAAGGTGGTTTGCTCATGGTGTGTCTGGGCCATGTTCATAAGATGCTCAATTTCACAAGAGAGTTTTATGTTGGAACATTGGCCAGGGCACTATTATAGCATTGGCAGCATTTACAATGGCAGAAACAGGATTGACAAATATGGTAAAAGCAGCTGTTTTATTGTCACCCATTGCATATCTGCAGCACACAACTTCACAACTTGTCCAGGCTGCTGCTTACTACATGCTTGATAAGGTACAAGTTGAAGTATTGGTGTTTTAAATCCTGATCTTTTAATTGGCATCAAGTTTTACACCAACTGAACCTGACAGGTTTTTCAAGTTAAGACTGTTCATGATGTTGTTGAATGAGGTATGTCCTCCTCATTGCTGGTTTTGTAACTTTGCAGGTCGCCGCAGATCTTGGCATCAGTGAATTCTCTATACACAAGTAAGTTGGCTCCTCAAATCACTCATTGGCACTCTGATGAGTTTTTCATCTTCCAGCAATTTCTTCACCTTTCCACATTGGAAATTTTCATGAGGGGAGAGAACAGAATTGAATGAAAAATGCAGTTCTTGCAACATGGAGTTTAGTTGACTACTGTCCAAAACCCGAAGATATAACACAAGTCACATCTATGATCAATGAGAGAAAGTGGTCCAGCAGACCTAATATTCACTCTCATAATTTTCCTATGTGTATGCACCATACTGGACCTCTATGTCTATGCAGTGAACTAGGGTCAACGGTCGTGAATTGGGCATGTGCACAAGATGGTGTAGTATGTAAGGATATCGTTGCAGCTACTTGGGGTAAGTAAAGCTCACTGAGCCCTGTAAGCTGAACACAAATTTGGGTTCTGACATTACATGTTCAGCTGCATCAATTGCACAAGCTTGTTGCAAATTCAGATTTTTACAATTGTATATCCTGCTTGTGTTTGAGTACTCAGGTTCATCGGTCAATAGCTTTGTTGATGGGAGTAAATATTTTGGCAGGGCCAGATTGCTGTTTTAATCAAACCAGGTATGGTTACTACCTTGAATGGGAGCCACAACCCACATCCACAAAGAACATTCAACATCTTGCACAGAGTAAGAGTTTCACTCAAACCCACCTTTATAATCAATTTTGATTTGGTGATTATGTTTGTGGAATACACCTGTGATAATCTTTTGGGCTGGGCAGCCACCGACTTCATCTTGCTGAGACGTACAAGATTGTGTGTGTTGTTTGGGGATGTGCAGTGGTCCGTGGTAGTAATTTCAGTATGTTCGATTATGGCACATGTGGCAACTTGAAAGCCTACAATCAAACCACACCTCCTTTGTATGAATTGGGAAAAATTCCAACTGCATTCCCCATGCTTCTGTGCTCTGGAGGTCAGGATGCATTAGCAGACCCTCAAGATGTGAAAAGACTCCTGTCTGAATTAAAGTCTGATGTGACAACACTTTATCTGGCCAACTATGCTCATGCTGATTTTGTGGTGGGTACTCGTGCCAACCTTGATGTCTATCCAGTAATCATTGCATATTTTCAAACATTTGAAACTACATCTTTTGAAGGTGGACATGTAACAATGTTGTAGGTATATCTTAGGAGCCCTCTACAGACTTTTGATGTCTTGGAAACACCTCATATTTTCTCATTGTATTTTGATCAAATTAAGGCAGAATCCAAATTTGTTTAGTATTTGTGTGAGTTCATGAGTTACTCTTCTCATGCAAGATGTTGAGACTGCTACCAAAATTCTCAATCTGTGAATTTGTTTAGTTCAATTTTAAGTGAAATCCTTACAATTTCAGGTCTTGGGTTGTATGTACTCAACCATGTGTGTTACCAATACACCAGATGGTTTACCTTAATTTATTTTTTGTAAAAGTTGGACTGGCTCAGTCTTTCCCACTAAATTGTATACCAATTTTCATTTGTCAATTGGCAGTTTGCAAGATAAATAGTGCTGCAATGCTCCTTGCTTCATTAAAAAAGAACCCAAAGAGAGGTTTGTGGAAGCATAATGCTGGCTCTTCAACGTTGTGTTGGTTGAATGTCCCACCCAACATTTGGCTGTCATGTTCATTTGATCAGCATGATCTTTCATCCTTGCATCATAGTTTGTCAAAAAAGGTGGAAAGAAAGTGTCTAATTGCTAGAATGAGGGTTCAATGCCCAGCCATGTGTGCCTCCTCTAAACGTTGATATGACAGAATGGTTTCTCATTCAGCAGGAGGCCATGGCTCATGATAGATGGGTGAGGTAAACTTTGCGGCTTCATTCAATACAATGTGAAATATGTGCTGTTTATTGTGGCACATATCACACTTATATTACAGTTTGACATTACGAGGTAGTACCTAACTTCGTTCAACAGCAAGGTGCCTAATAATTTTTTCTTGGATCATTTATGATTGGCAGTAAGAGTAATTATAATTTAGAATTCGTCATTGGACTAAATAATGAAAGTAGTCTGCTTGAAAGTAATTAATTGAAAGTAATTGCAATTCCAAAAAGTAATTAATTAGTGCCTGATCGGGCTAGTTGCTACAGGAGTTTGCAGCTGAAACCACAAACTTTATCTCAGACATGTCATGAGCCATGACCTACTACCTTAAGAAAAACCATATTCTGTTGTAGCGCATCCCTTCAGCGGCAGGGATATGCAAGCTCCACCAAGCCACAATCAGGCAATACACTACACTAACCTGGAAAAAACTTTATTACCATAGAAATATGAATGAATGCCTCCCTTCTTTAAGAGCTTGGGTAGATTGTCATGGAGTTTTCTAGAATCAGTGGAAAATTCTCCAATGGTGTCAATGATTGCACCTGCACATGCACATTACATCACAACATAGTTAAAAAACCATTGCAGTTTCAATTTCTGTCTTCAAGTATAAAATTAGAGCTTCATTAACCAAAAGAAGATCATATGATGGAGGACAAATTAGATAGCCCTCTTGCAATCAACTCAGATAGACTCATGTGACACAAATATTGGATTTATAAAAAATTGTTGAAGAGCACAACTGCATCTTTGACAAGCTAAAATTATGCACAGCGATGGATTCTATTTCCTTGTAGGTGATCATATCCATATCGATGGTTGGATCACAATGAAAACTGTAAACAATTGTAGATATGCTTATTGGTCAAAACAAACTCATAGGAGCCAAAGGCATTACTCAATAAAAGCAAAGAATGGTCATTTTGCCGAAATTAAGATTTTCATACAATGGAATATTTTAATGATTATTTAAATATTTTGGTCATTGGCCCAATATGTCATCAATGGTGTGTTGACCAATATTAATATCTATTCATTTTTTTAAATGTGCAAATTTTCTTGTTTCATATGAAAAATGACTAGAATTTCAAATCATACTTAAATATGTACATTATTCACATTCTATTGCATTTACATGTCATAAAAGGCTTTTGAAGTTTTACATATTGGAAAGTTCAAATGTATTAATCAAAAATTCAAAGTACACATTTAAAAATTACCAAATGTTTTTTGAATGTGACTTATAATTTCCTATTACCCAAATTTGTTTGACTATCAACAAGTTTGTATAAAAGATTAAAAAAACCTTACAAATTGGATATTATCTAAGAAAACATTTGTTCAATATAAAAAGTCCTTACAAAAATCAAAAGTTAAAATTGAATTAAGCAATCTTTTATTTTGAATTTTGAAATTTTATTCCACTAATTGAAAGATTCTTTCAACAATTTCTCATCACATTCATATGCTAATGTATCACAATTTGAAATAGTCAAATTGATTGGATTTTTGCATAACATTCTAGTCATTAACAATTGTTAGTTCATATGAACTCCCTTTTAATGTAGTAAATGCAATGAACAATTGATTATGTAGATATATTCTCCAAGCCTTGTCAATTTTGTAATTTATCTATGAAGGAAAATGGTTTGTTTGTTTTGATTGTAATATTGAGATCTCCCAAACCATGGCACTGTCACCAAAAAGGGGTACACACAAGTTTGTATACCATTAAATAAATTACTTGCATTAGAAGAAATGTGAGGATATGCAACCATCCTATTTGCAACTACATGCAATTATGTCTCATTTGTGACTACTTTTGTAACTACTATCTTCTTCATCCTCCTCTGTGAATGCTTCTAGGATTATATTCTTTCATGAATAAGCTCCAATGGTTCATTAGTTGCATGTGTAACCAAAATTTAGTTACAAATTGATGTACAATGTACATTATAGACATGATAAGCATACATATTTGGGGTTGTACAATTAAATTTTTTATTTATATTATATTAAATATTTATTATGAATGTTATCAACATATTTGTAAAGTTCAATGTAAAGTTTTTGTGAATAATACTTCAAGGGTATATTAAAGGTGTAATTTTAAAATAATTTTGTATGTTTTCTTATCAATAATTATGATCTAATTAATTAAATGTGAATGATTATTTATTTAATTATAAATAGTTATTAATAGTTGATAATTATTAATTAATAGTTAATATTTAAAAATGAACATAACAAAATAATGATTAAATGCATCGATACAACAAACCTTAAAAACATACAACTAGTGTAGCAACACTACATCTATCTATGAACTTTGACAAATCAACTCGCTCCAAATTTCCTTTCTTTGTGGACTATCATGGCCTTATATTCTAAGTGTGTGACAACAAACATGTTTTGCATTGAGACAACCCACAATCCCAGTAGAGATATTAATTCTAAAATGGTAAGAATATGGACAAGCAATTTACAGTGGTTTCTTCAAATTTTCCCAAGAACTTCCCAATATAGAAAATTGACTTGGAGTTCCCAAACATTCAGGTATTCAATTTTTCTCATGTTCCAACAAAATTTTCAAACACATTCAACTTGAGTACGATCCCCACAAAGGCCAGGCCAAATAACCTCCTTGAGCCTCTCATCACTTCCATTTTAAAGTGCTTACTGACATCTTAACTCCCAATGTTTTATTCACCAGCTTCAACACAAAGGAATTCGTAAACAAAAATGAACAACCTAATCAAAATAATAAGCTTAAAATAATAAGCTTCAAGCATTCCTCCTAAAAACTCCAAACAATAACCACTAAATTGAAATGAATCCAAGTCTAGAGAATTAAAGTGTTTAGCTTTATTTGTTGTTTGATATTTATCTCCTCTCACCACCAAGCGCAATGTCTTCCATTCAACAACTCCGCATCATTTCCATCACACAACCAAAGGAAATCCACGAAACAACACTCCACCACCAACTTTTGATCTAGGCACCAACATTCCATGAAGAACAACAAACCAAACTCTAGGGTGAAAGTACATTACGGTGGGGGCCACTTTGGGCATTTTCATGACATGTATATAATGTATATGTTTGTAAAACATGTTGCATTTAATTTTGGGTTTCAATTTTGGTGTTTGGGCTTGATATTTTGACTTTCACAAAATTAATGATATCTTATATTATTTGAATTTTTTTTAAATATTAAATTCAAGGAATAATGGGTATATTTATGGTATATGTAGTATAATAAAATCTGTTTTTGTTTTTGGATTGCATTAGTTTTGGGTTTGAATTAGTCAACCAAAAAATGTTTGAAATGAAAATTTTAAAAATGACCCACTTCACATATATTGTCATCTTCCATTTGAAAATGATAGTTTGTCAAAATGTTAATTTGCCACATACTTATGGTCATTGCTCCCAAAAACACCCATTTGTGATATGATAATTATCAAACTCTTCACATGACTCACAAACTTATTCCAATCATATGGAATCATAATGTTTAATAAATATTACAAATTTCATAAATATTAAAAACCATTTCAATCAATTTAAAAATATATTCACATTTTTGGAATACATAGTGATGTACATTTGTTTGCAACAAATATATTTTGGAATCACACAATATAAATTGGGAAAATGAAATTTCTTTTTGATTGAATTCTTTGTGTTATGGTTTACCATATTATGCCAAAAATTTGAAAAAACATGTTTCAAAATTACCATGGTTGAAGTTCAAACATGGACACCCTTGGAAATTAATATAATTTGACAACATTTTTGGCCCCTTTGTAGTGTGCTTTCACCCTCCATAACGTGCAAACAACAAAAACACAAAAAAAATAACGAAAACGTCAAGAAGCAAAATGTGGCTCTTCTAGAGTTCACGATCGCCAATTGTCCCCTCCTTTGGCATCTTCTATCAATCATATCCATTATCATAGTAAATCATTTGTTAGGGCAATTTTTCCCTATTTCTTCTAGTTAGGGCTTAATCATCCAAAAGACCTTGCTGACATAGGTCCACATCATAACAACTCTTGCCATGTTCTTGGTACCATTGGAAAGCCCTCAATAAGTCCACACCAACTTGACCTTTCATAATATTTCAACCTATGGTGGAGAAGTTATTGAATATTGAACATAATTTTCACTAAAAATTCATTTAAATCAAAACTAAGTTTTATGGGAAAATTTGGGGTTTTGTTGGAAAGCCCTTGATGAGTAGAATTTAATGAAAGTGATTTGGATATTTTTAGACCTGAGGTGTGACACATTGGATTTTGAGTAGTTTTTTTCATTGAAAATTCAATTATATTGCAAAAAATGGTTATAGGAGGAAAAATAATTGGGTAACCAGTTCACACTTGGGCCAATGGCCAAGACTACCCAATAGCTATTAATGTTATGGAGGTGAGAGGGTTTGGCTGATTTTGGCTCATAGCTAGGCCATGGACAAGTCTGGTGCACTAGCAGCTAGCCGGCATCATCCAAACCTTGCTCACTCTCTATTACAAGATTGTAACAAGCAACAACAAATCATAAAGTTCATCATCTTTGCATCAGTTTAGCACTAATTTCACAAGACTGCTACTAGAAATGTGTTTCTGAGGTTAGTGGAATCATCAACACACAGGGCAAGAAGAATTGAGGAACTAGAGTCCACAGATGGAGTAGCCACTGAGGGGGACTGCAACGGATCTATGCCAAACGCTTGGTGTATGATCCAGTCTTGTGCAGTTCTTGATGAAACCCTGCCAAACTTTCTTTGATTTTGTTAATAACAGTTTGGTTCTGGGTTTTTTAAAAGTTTGACCAAAGAAAGGGATAAACCTCTGGTTCCAGTGCTTTAAAAATCTTCAGGATCACAGAAACTGGAGGTTGGAGTTCTATAATATTTTCAAAACCAAAAGAACCTTAAATCTGGGATTTTGAAAATTTTCAAGGAACTAGCAGTTCTCATGAAAGAATTAGCAAAGAACCCATGGTTTAGGGTAGGCTCTTTGACTTGGTTCTTTGATTCTTTGAGAACCTTGTTAAGGCTCAAAACCAATTCTTTGAGTTTTGAGAACTGCCCAGTCAAGGGGAGTCAGATTTGATTTTTAAAAAAAATTGAGAACCTCTGGTCAAGAGTGTGCACATACCCAACCCTAAAGCCTAAACCCACCAGTTCGAGGTTCCGAAAACAGATCTAACTCTTAACACTGTATGATTGTGAATTAGTAAAAGGCTAGATCTCCTGCATGGTTTACAATTGATTTTTGCTTTAAAATTTTATGATGCTGTTGGCTTTTGCATGTCATGTATTGTCCAGTGTTGGGTGGGAATCTGATTTTGTTAATACCTGGTTGTGGTTTTAAAAATAATTCTCAGAGTCAGAGAACTACTGGTTCCTGGTTTTTTAACAAAGAGTCAGAGAATCAAAGAACCACCAGTTTTGGTTATTTTTATAATCTCAAAGAAACATTGAGTGTAGTGAATGAACCAACAAAGAATGGTTGGTCTTACAGGCAGTTACTTGATTTTTTTAATATTCTTGAGAACCATGGTTTATATATATGGAAACTGGATTTTTTTTACTTTTCTGAATCCACAATTATGAACTTGAAGAACCCCCTGATACCCTGTGGGGGTTTGGTTCAGTTTCAAATACCCACCCAACACGTATGAATTTAGTAAGAAGCTAGATCTCCTGCAACCGGGTCCCATTGATTTTTGCTCAACAATTTGATGATGCTGTTGTCATTTGCATGTGTCGTCGTTTAACCACACGAACTAGGTGAACATGAGTTTTGGGCGGGTAATTGATTTTGTCCAGAACTGCCAATTCCAGTTTTAGAATAGGTTGATAATCACAAAACCACCAGTACTCCAGCTTCTAAAATATTTTCAGAATCAGGGCATGGCCGGTTCCAGTGCTTTAAAAAACATTCTCATCTAATCAGAGTACCAGAGGTTCCATAAGAAAACCTCCACAAGGTTTCACAAAAGAACCGGACGTTTTCTGAACGGTTATTTGACTTTGTCAAATGTTCTGAGAAACCAGGGTCGCATATAAAAAGACTGGGCATTTGCTTGGCTTTGAATAACCAACCGAAAGAACCGCCATGATACCCGGAGGGTGTTTGTTGCCGTTTCTAGTACCCGTCCAACACCGGTGCGACAGTCATGAATTTGGTGAGAAGCTTATAGATCTCCTCATGTGCAAAATGGGTCTCAGTGATTTTTGCTTAACAAGTAGGTGATGCTGTTGTTGTTGTTTGCATGTGTCATGTGTTGTCACTATGACATAGGAACTAGCTGGTGAACATGACGCACAGGGCTGCAGACGCTGCCACCGTTTTTTCTTAAGGGGCGGCAAAAGTGCACTTCCAGTAGCCTTGTATCTCTTCAAACACATGCCACCAGTTATACTTGGCCTTGCGTGGATGCGTTTGCACATCAGCTTAATGTATATCCTGATGGGTAACGTGCAGTGCCCGCGTTTCCAGCTGCCCAAAAACCAGTGGTCTTCTGCACATTCCTTTGCAGCTTCACCTCACAAACAGATGCTCTACATAGTTATACACGACGCCTGATCTTTGCTTTGTGTTGGTGAAGTAGTACTACTAGTACTAGCGCCAGAATTTGCAAGAGCTAGCTGCTGCCTCATGGAGGGTCATTGTAAGAACATTTTAGTTGCACTAGCTTCCGATCATGTGGGGGTTTTCCCGTTAGCTATGTAGGTGCTGTATCGTCAACTGTGATGCGGAATTTGATCACTGAGGACATTTATTGATAGCTCCAGTTCATAGGCAAGACTTCAGGCGTTTGATTACGAATTGCTCTAGAGGGATTGAATCTCAAAGGAGGAGGATGGTAGGTACAGTTGGCCGCAGGAATCAGCAGAAGGATGGCTGGGCGCTACCGGGAGCCTATTCATGTCTGCGCTGCAGATTCTTAATTTTTGGGTAAGTTAATATCCAACATCGAGTCCTTGGACCTCTTCTGTCAATGCTTATAAACAGTGGTCCTGGGATTTTAAGTCTGTGAAGCTCTAGGGATCAGTAAGGCTTAGTTTCCATGTATTCCGCCCTCCCACTATCCAACGGCAATTCATTTGGTCAAATAATGAGTGAAGCGTTTTTTATGTTCACCTCACTATTTCTCAACCCACTTTGAAAGAATCCACACCTGGCAGGTTTCAGGTGAAGAGAGTTAATGCGACATGGACTAAGTCAGAATATGTTTGCACTTATACAACTGGTTTTTGAGGTAAAGTGATTGGCATTTGTGAGTCTGGTGGGTGTCTCCAGATCTGGGGGTTGGGCTGGGCGGGGACACCCCAGAATTAGAGAAAACCCACTTAAATAGTGAGTGGGTTTTGGAAATTTTTGCATAAAAACCCCAACTATTTGGGTGGGGAAAGCACAAATAGTGGGCTAGTGGGCACTCATGATAACCCTGTAATATATATATTGGTTTTCGCATCACTTAAACCTAATACTGGTATCCACTGAATTTTTCCTGGTATATAGCAGGTATAAACCTGGCATTGATATGGGTATAAGGTAGGCATATACCTGGTATGACCTCACATCCCATGTTAAACTGGTACTGGTATAAGGCTGATATTTTCTCATGTCATACCCAACAGGTATGTTCTTCAATACCAATACTCATACCAGTACTCCTCACCCAAAATATTTGTGTCATATTCTTTTTGTGACATTTGAATTCTGTGAACTCAGGTACTTGAGTAATTCTTCAAATGTCTTCTTACTATCTTCCTTGTTATTCACAAATATGGTCGTTTTGGCAATTGATGATGAATGTCTAAACTTACTTGTGATTAAAATAAACATCTTTAACTATATTTTCAAATGCCTTGTTTATTTTATAAATGTCTTCAAGATTTTTTTGAGTGCCTGTAGTTTGTAAATGTTTATAAATTGTATCTCCAAGTAATAAACAAATATGAGCATACCTAGGAATTCAGTCTATAAACTTCTTGGAATTCTGACAAGTAACTTAGCAAACGTGATCATAGACTCACTCAATATAGTATTTATGAGCATTCCACCATAGGCAGCAAATTTCCTTTTTAAACTTTGTGGTTTCATATGTTACAATATGCAGTCTATGATGTTTTATATTGTGACATATATTACATTAAAGTTATAGTTTGACATTAAGTTATGACACAGATCACAACTTTCTATATTATTTTTCCCTCTAAATGGGCTAAACATGGTATAATTTTCAGCTTTCTCCAACTTGGGAATGCTCTATTTTCGTTGCAAGTTTGTGGCCTCTTTAGCCCTAGGGTAACACCAACTCCCCAATAATGTGGTGCTCAACTAGGTATTGTAGGGGGATCAGTGGCAATATTATGTAACATAGGTGGATTTTGAGTTGTTTGAGCACTTTTTTAGTTGGTTATAAGGATATAATTATTACCAATAAATTGGTCAAGATACTTGTGATGATTTATATGGCTATAGAGTTCAGGACACTCTATTTTTCGAATGTTTTCTTATTGAGTTTGTTTTTATGTTCTAAATGATATCTTGGCCATGTTTGACTTTTCAACTTCCCCTGGTTCTGAAATTTTCAACTTCAAAATTATTTGGGGTATTATCAGATGCCATGAAGCTAGGCTTTACCTTATGTATTCTATTTGATAGTAGTAGGAACCCAAGATTGTTTTAGAGACAAAGTGGCACTTTTCTTTATTTTAGTACAGATTTCTTTAGCACCTTTTGTGATAAGTAGGAACATTTGGTGAGGCACCTCAAATCCTGGAAGGGTCTCCTCCTATATAATACCTGTACATTATGTAGTGCCACTTGTCTGTCCTCTTTGATACACAAAAATGTAGACTAAGCTATCTTTAGACCCTTCCAGGAGTTGAGGTGTCATTAGGCCAAGTGATGAATTCAAAAATTCTGGAAGGGTCTAAACATAGACCCTGCCCTTACTTTAAAATCATGTCATATTTTGATGGCAGCTTTGTGTCTCTGGCGTTACATTGGACATCCTAGCTTCTTGCACACTACAAGATGTCCTTCACATATATGTACTGCCTCCATTTAGGACCCTTGGGCTGATTTAACACCTTCACTAAGGGAAATAGGACAGGAATGGCACCAAAACGTGCATGTATTATTGTACAGTTCTTTCCTCGTTTATGTACTGCAAGCTTTTCTAGCTAATAATAAGTGTGCAGAATGAAACATTACCTTGATAATTAACTTGGCGATTCGAGCAGATTCTACCACATAAAGCCATGATTTTTCTAGCTGGAGACTTTAAGGAAGGATCGTTAACTTTATGGCTAAAAAACACACTGAGATTGGAAATCTATTGTTGTCAGAGTGTTGCCTTTGTGGCAAAATTTCTGACCTCACAGGTATAGAGAAGCATTGATCAATACCAATTCTCTGAAGATGCAAATGTCTTGATAGCATGGGCCTGTTCCACCCTTTACACACACCTGTCTTTTGGTTTAAGAATGTATCAGGAATAGTCCTGCTAATCAGTGTTCTTTTTTCTGTGGCGAAATTTCACAATCTGGCGAAAGTTTTTCAAAAAATGGAAAAAAAAAAACACGAAAATTTATTGATATTTAGGGATGTTTTCCGCCTTTTTTCGAAAGAAAAATAATTAAACCTACCCACGTCTAGACCTAGACACTTCTTAAGTCGCCACTTGTAACAGCACTACAACCCAACTACTAGGACAGTCGCCATCTAATGGTAACTAATGCAGGAGATCCTCGCCAATGAAACCACTTGAGGAATTTGGAAAAAAAGCCCCGGTGCTAACTACTTGATTTATACTATCTACAGTACCCTTGTTCTCAGTTTCAAACTGTCAAGCTGCCAATCCTGTGCAGTAAATTTTTTTTGTTTAATTCCTATTTTTATCAGAATTTTTTTTGGGCTTTGAGGTAATGGATATATTTGTTACTTCAACATGTATGAATGTGCCAATTTGCGAGTGCACACCGCCTTTTCAAGAGGACGATAGTATAAAGGAAGTTAAAAGGTTTGTTCTTCAAAAACAGGTTTTTGAGTTTTGGGTTGAACTCTACTCCAAGCAGTCTTCTTGCAAAGGGTGAAGGTTGAATTTTTTGGATGAGGAGCGAGTGGAGGGGAATGAGAGCTGTGATTTCAAACGCCTGCATTGCAAGTAAAGCATGAGATGTAGATAGTCTTGTGGTCTGATTGATTTGTTTCACCATTTGCTAGGTCTCTTTATTTCTCAATGAAGTTTTGTGCGCATAAAGAACAGAAAACACTATTTGCTAAGTCTCTTTATTTTTTGATGCATTCATCATTAGTTTGTTTGATGAAGAAAGAATACATTTTGTATGATAATATTGACAACATAGAGGAAATTACAGAGGAGAAAAACATGAAATGTAATTTGACAAATTTTAGAAAGATAATTTATTGGCGTGTTTTATATCTACAACTGTGGCTGGCTTTTGTTACTGCCAATTCTTACTCCAATTTATGGACATTTTCGATAACTGCTTTGAAAATCCTGTAAATACATCCTTTCCAATCTATTTCCAATTCATCTTCTGTCACAACCATCCATCACTAGATAGCCCTATGTCAAAACTCTGCCAAATCTCCCACTCTCATATATGACTTTGAATGCATAACAACATGCCCACATTTGGAGTCAGAGTGCTAATGGTTGTCACTGTCCCGGAATGTGAAAGTGAGATTTTTTTACTAGCAAAATTTGTCTCCTGAACATTTGTTGCAGACAGAACATCAGAAGGAAAATTTGTTGTCTCATTTGTTGCAAAAAAAGTTGACCTTGCTGTAGAATGCTTGCCTGATTTGAGCAAATTGATTAACCAGATCAAACAGTGACCAGATTGGCAGATTGCATTTGCCAAACATCAATACTGCGTACATTGATAGGCAAGCTCCCATTGTTGAAGAAATACATATGGGCATTTGATCCATATGCCAATGTAGGATAAGATCGCATGTTAGCGGTCATCCGCCCACCTTGTACAAATGTCTCAATAACAGTTTTATCAACCTGTGGCATTCCAAATTTGCAATTCAGAGGCAGTATACATTGCCAATTTCCCCGATTTGCCACATTGCTAGCCACATAGCATTGAAGAATTGATATTCCAAATTTTACTTGAAATGTGGAAAGATCTGGAGAGCATAGAACTTACAAATATTCGGGCAGACAGAAAATCTTCTGTTTCAAGAACACTGACAAAACTTCCATAAATGGTGGTGTCAATGCCTTTAGCTAGTGAAGCTCTGCACACGCGTATATTCCTCCAAGTCAGATAAGCTGTCTTCTTGTCATCTACAGCATGTCACAGTAACTCTTCTATCATAACTGGAAAGGTTTATTATAGTCTTCCAAGTCAGATACATCATCTTATTGTCATCTACAGCATCTCACAATAATGCTTCTATCATACTCATGCATGAGTTGAGATTGCATACCTTTTTGGGTCAACACAAAATCGTGTTGTCCAACCTACATTTTTCACATGTGAAATGTAAAAGAACACTGCAGATAACTCTCGAAGTTGCTTGTCTGCTAAAAGCAGTAGCCCAAAAGGTCCAAAAACTCCTTGTGCTTGTGCACCCCCTTGTCCACAGTCAAAATGGTCATCCAGATTTCTCTCCTTGTCACCCACTTTACTCACATTTGGGTAATCAAACACCACCTCTATGTCCAACTGCATAGTTCAAAGCACCAGATTATCAACATCAGAGAAAATTATACATAATAAAACTTTTAAATAGAAATAAATCTATCCAGGGCATTATAAAACCAAAAATACAACCACGGTTACCCTTACTGCCAATTATCAACCAGTTGAGGATTACCTGATCACCAACAGCCTCTTCAAAAGCCACTATTGTCCTTGGAGCCAAATGTACATTTTTCTTAGACACTTTACTACCCCGCAACTGATTGATTTCATCAACTGGTAGTTGGATGATATTTGCATTTGTGTAGTTATCATACCACACTGTTCTTGGGATTCCCTGCCAGTATTCACAGATACATCAAGTCAGTCACAGATAACAAGTTTCCTCAATCTTTTAACATGGGATAGCAACCTAAAACTACTATGCCAATACTACAAATCAAAGGGATCCCAAAATATGGACTACACCAGAGTCTAGACCACTAAAAGCTTACCATCACAGTGTTCCATCCTTTTTCAACATCATAAACTTCAGGATCAGATTCATTAACAAAACCCCATATGATTCGCCGCTGCTTGACTGGGTCAATGAAACTCTTTGATGCATAGAACTTCCCGTAGTTGTAGCGCAGTCCAATACCAACATCAAGGATAGGGTTGTCTGGAGTGAAGATATCTCTGTCTGTGTCATAGCGGCCCAAGGCATACCAGTCATGGCGTTCATCATCCAAGCTGACTTTCATGACATGCTTGATACCAGGACCACTGACTGAGATGTCAAGTGCTGGTTCTCCAAGAGGTCCAATGGGGTAGAAATCCACACATTCCCACATTCCTGTGCCAGCAACTGCATGAAGAAGGTGATCTTCACCTTGGTAGATCCAATTGTAAAGGTCAGTACTCTTATACAGAAGAGCCACTCCAGATCTTCCAATTTTGGATCCAATTGCCAGCCGATATACTCCATCAGGTCCTTTCCATGCAGTAGTTGGATCTCTGAAATCCGTGATTAGAATTTGAGGTGGTGGTCTCAAGATAGGATTCCTTTCATACTTCACCCACTCCCTCAGCAAAGGATCAGAAGAATCTTTTGGCTCTGCCAAGCTTGCCATCTGCTCATTTGCAGCAGAAGAACCTACTCACACACAGAATTCCAGAAAACAGAGTACTGAAAAACAGTTGCAAAGTCTCTGCAAGTACACCTCAATCTATAATATAACTCATGACATCAGTTGAATGAATGCCTCCTAAATTTCTTGTATGCTGCAGCTTTAGAGACAATGTGTGCACTCAGATAGAATCACGGTGTCTGTCAAGCTAACCTGTGTAATAGATTAGAGGAAGACCATCTGGGCGCATGGTGACAGAGCCTGACCAAGTTCCCTTGATGTCATACCACTGGTTTGGTTGCAGAGCAGTGTGGATGAAAGTCCATTGAACAAGATCTTTGGACACACCATGTCCCCATGTGATGTTGCCCCAAACTGCCTTCCCAGGATTGTACTGGTAGAAGATGTGATAGTAGCCTTTATAGTACATGGGACCTGCAGGCAGCCAGATGTGAAAACCTGCCTTATTAGCAAAACAAGTCATACACTAGTAAGCAAGCAGAAAGACCGATCACGAAATGCTGTCTTGTGAAGAAGCTGGCTGAACAAAGTCGCATTAGAGTGCAAAGGGAAAGCGCGTACCACAAGGATCTGATGAGAAAGCGCGACGTCCAAATCACAGCACACACACACATATAAACACACGATTAGCCAATTGCTTTGCCTCCAGCTCTCGTACTCAATTGTTGACAACATATTCATGATCTGCTCTTCATTCTCTATCACAATGTACACAAGAAGCTGCTGCTACAGCGGTGGAGAATCACTTACCACTGATCCAGTTCTTTGCCGGCCTGCAATGGTATGCCGTCGTTGTCTTGGGGTAAGGAATTGGTACCCCAGGGTCTCCAGGACCAAGAGGCGGATCCTTCAACGCAATAGCATTGCCGCCGCCGCCGCTTCTCCTCCAGCCTTCCTCCCCGACGAAGCTCCTCATTGCCACCAACATAAGCGCAGTCATCCAGCCAAGCGACAGCAACAGCAACAGCCTTCTCCCATTTTTCCCGATCACAGCAACCGGTCCCCTTTCAGTCTTCTCATCCGAACCAAGTACTTCCCGTTGAACATAGCTTCCCGCCACAGTAGTACCGTTCGCCTCCACGTCCGGTCCATCAGCCAATGCCGCATAACAATGCTCGTTCACACTGAATACAACATCTCCAGCAGCAGCTAAGTTCCGCTCCTCCATATCATGCACCAGTAATGCACCAGCCATAACTAATAGCAGCACAACTATCGCTCTCTGCTCACGACTCTCTCTCCTCCCCCACCCGCTCCCCAACTCGACAACCAGACTTCAAATAACCAAGAACCAGAAAAAAATTCAAACGAAAAATATAAAACAAAAATTGCAACAGAGATACACGAAGCTATGGAGATTTAACAAAGCTCGTTACAACGCCTCGATGCGCTCCTTACAATCGCAAGAAGCTTCAAATGCGAGCGAGCGATTGCTACGGAATGCCAGTCGCTCGGCCAGCTTATGAGCTTGGTGCCCGCAAGCAACGGCAAAAGCAGCACAGGAGGGAGTAGCACCCTATACCAGCCTGTTTTTTGCTGGCTATATATGTAGCCAAATAAGAGAAATTAAAAATTAAAAGTGCTAACATCGAGTGCATTTTGAGATTTTCAATAGCCATAATTCGTCCAAATTTTAAGAAAAGTAGCTAGATTTCTAAACATTGTCAAATAGGGTAGCCAAAAAAATAGAAGGATATTTTTTAATTACTTTCATATTTGGCTAAATTTTCCTATGGATGATTGCCAATTTGGCTGAATCACAAAATTAACCAAAAAAAACAATGCTAGGAACCTACTACCTACCAGCGGTCCTAGCAACCTATAAACTTCATGCAGTTCTACGTGCCTGCCTACTTGGGTGTGTCGGAACAACATGGGAAAGGCCCCGGAAAAGGTCCTAGGAACTAGTGTGAAAAGGTGTACCGTGAAGTGGATTTTTCAGGTGACAATCGACATGTCATAGCTAAGTACCGGTACTACTTAACGTGAGGGCCAGGTGTCGTTGGTGAGCGAGTGCGGTGTTTGTTTGCTTGTTTTGGGGGCTGGCCTTCCTTTATGGTCCTCCATCCATCCGGGGGGGATATTTTAGGGGCAAATGACTTGTAAGTAGGTCACCTAGTAAGAGGATTTCCAAAGGATATTTCTAGATGGTGTAGGGTTAGAACGGAGAGTAAGTTTCTTCTGTTGGGATTGTGAGTTATGAAGTCGCCTTTTAGCAATTATTTTATCGATGGTATTGTATAGATGTGATAAGTAGGCTAGTTTTGTTTTTGGGTGCGCAGATTAGTGAGATATGAGGAGGAAGTGGAAGAACTAGGGTTGGTCTAAAGTAGGGAAAGTTAGACTGGATGAGTTTCTATTTTCGCTATAGACCACCCAGATTTGGAACTTCCCTTTTGGATGAGTTTTATTTTAGATTATTGGAGATACAAAACTTGTTGATTAGTTTTTGGATGTGTCTTTGTTCTCCACATTTTTCTTCCTCTTCATTTGTTACCTCCTATTTCTTGGAGTGAAGTGTTTCAGGTTTACATCATTGATTTGGGAAGACATCCCCCATGCATATAATTGGGCATACCAAGCAAGCCTATGAATGAATGAATGAGGCACAAAGTTGCAAGCTGAGTGATTTTATTTTCCAGACTAAGTATTGCTATTTTTTAACCTGAAAAAACTGATTTTGTCTAATTCAAACATTTTATGAAGAAAGAAATGGCCCAAACTGGTCAGATCTCTGAGCAAGCCAAAAAATAAGTCAGCAAATTTCTGTAGTAGGTTCAAGCAGATAACCCAAAAAGAAGAAGGATTCTTAGATTTGTTTGCCTTTCACATCCAGTTTGTAGTCAAAATTGGTTAAATTTTCTTACAAATAAAATTTGAAAAAAAAAAAAAAAAAAAAAACTTTGGGGCAAAAGACAGAAAAAAAGGAAAATGTTGGGGATGGATAGGTGCAATAGAAGCCGGGGTGAACATTCTGAGGCTTGACAATATATGAACTAGCCGTGGCATTCATCTACATATTGCATGCATGATGTGAATTCCTTGGTTTCTGCAAACAAAAGATCTTCAGTTGCATGGGATGCTCTTTGCCATATATTACGAGGAAGATGTTCTACCAAATGAATGACTTTTTTCCCTTGTGTAAAAAACCTCTTAGAATTTGTGCAGCGACTGGAGGGTACATTATAGTGTGCAATTTTTCCTCTGCCTCGCAGGCAGCTGTTCTGTTTTCACAGCAAGCTTCACAGAGAAATGTAAACCACACTCTAATCAAGGTTGCATCAATTTTTATGCTGCAATAGAAAATTGGGCTTGCAGTTGGCCCTCACTTCATGCACCCCTAGACCTCACCCCCAGGTGTTACCCTGCACTTTGTAAACATGACCCTGGCTTTGCATTAAGGGATGTGTAGTCTCAGATCAGATGGTTCCTCTGTTTCTAGGCACACAGAAGTGAAGCAAGAGTTCCTGTCTAAGTTGAGTTCACTGTGCTTAAAACAGAGAAAAGCACTCTGTCACTACCCTTCCCTTACAGAAAATGAGGACCTTAAATTGGCTACAGGTCCTTATTGCAGGCAATATGAAAGTACTTCCTGCTTTTTTTTCCCCAGTTGCCCATTTGTCTGGCCAAGATGTGTCTAGTGGTGCCAAGACACGTATTGGAGCTGCCCAGACACACTATGGTTTTGTTATACACATTTTGGGCTTGTAATGGGCATCTGGTGCCCATTGCAAGCCCGAAATGTGTACAGCATGTTCCCAAAGTGTGTCTGGGCATCATCCATATTTATTCCAAAAAAATGATTTGGTGAAAGGCAGACAAGAAAAAAAAGAAAGCAAGCAATACTTTTGCACTACCTTTGTGCTGATTTAATGACCTGCCACAAAACATGGACCTGATTTGGAATGGACAAGGAACCAGTTGAGACGAAATTACAAATTCTTAAGGTACCTCCCAGCCTGTTTGAAAGTTCTGCCCAAGGAGTAACTAACCACTATCCAGGTGTGAGTGTGGCACAATGTACAGAGCCGCATTGTTCTGCCCTATCTGCCATACGGTTTGATGGGTTTGACTCTAATTTTAGATTAAACTTTTAAAAAAACACTTTTGTGCCAGAAATTGTGCTGATGGCAGGGGTTGTCATTCTCCCTTGACAGGTAAGGGGGCTTCAAAACTGGTGCTGGACAGCACAACTTGGTTTTCTTTGCTCTACTGGCAGAACTGCATGACTCTGCACTTACAAGCTCAGAGCTTGTTGGCAATATTTACCATCTCACATAACTTAGCACGAAAATGCTTCACGTTATGTGTCAAGTGTTGAGTTGGTGAAAATCATCTACCTCTCTGTGACTAGACCTAAGAATAGGATGAAATCAGTGGTTTTGAATACACCTTCCTTGCTTCAATACGCCTTTCCTCATTAAGGGAAAACATCTGACACCCACCTTGAAACTTGTTTTCATCTCCACTTCACCACTAGCTCTCTCTCTCTCTCTTCGGTGTTCTTGGGTGAACCATGAACCAACCATCCCACACCGACTCCAGGATTTTTAATTGGAAACCTTTTCCATTTGTCATGAAGGCCTTCCAACTCCACCTGTCTTTTCAAAACCCTCAAAATTAATAACAATAAAAATGAGGCATCTTTACTAAAAACTTTGCTGAGCCCCAAACGAGTTGCCATGATGGAGGGGGACAAAGCAGGGTGGGTGGTGCAAAAACAAAAGGTCAGGAAGTGAGTTGTGTCCACACCACTTGGCCCAATGTGGAAGCTCCTTGCAATTCGGCAAGGGGCACCTCGATCAGAATCCTTCGTCTTTCTACTTTTTCCTTAAGTTGCAAAATCTCAAAAATTCAAAAAAAATCAGAGAAAAAGAAACATCTCAATGAAAGATAAGAGGCTCAAAATGGTTCGACGGTATTGAAGGCCACCAAATAACAACAAAGTTTGATGGGGTGTGTTTAGTGTGCTGCCAAATGTGAAGGGATTGGGGTGTTAGTGAAATATCGACGAGAGCTCGCATTACATGAAAATCATGCCTTACATGAAAATCATTTTCTTTTCCTGCTAGGTCTGCAGCCTAGAGTCCCCAATGCTCGTTTTGTCTTTTTCTCTCCTTAAACCTTTTGGTGTCTAACTGGTTGCAAGATTCTTGGAAATGTGCAGAAAAAGCACAAAGTTAAATTGCTGAAACAATTTTTTTTGCCCCAAACTAAAACAGGACTTGGTTGATGAAACCCTGCCAACCATAAATTGACCAAAGCACCCAAATAAGGGAAAAACAAGGAACAAAAATTGAAGGACCTATGTCCAAGAAGACAAATGAACCACCTTCAAGGGGAACATCAAGTTCCCGAACCCCTCCAGTAGGGAAAAGCATATCAAACTTGCTTTCTTCCAAGAAGTTCATTAGTTTCACAGTCTCAATAAAGATATCCATAAAGTCACCATGAGTCTAGCACTGTGTTTGGCACTGTATTTCATTTTTCACCCTGAGTTCGGCGCATTCGTAAACTGACCTTGAGTTAGAGAATTTTTGGAAAACACAGGGTGAGTCAGGATTTGACTACAGACAGTCAATTAATTGAGCATGGAAGGAGGTGGAGGTGTGTGGGTGGCAGGGTTATTTTATGGACTCATAGGGGTGGGGTGGGCAGGGACTTTTTTCAAAAAAAACATTGGGACTATTTGGGGGGTTTGATTGGAAGCAACATTTTTTACTGCAGAAATTTCACCCAGTGGCAACACCATGATTAACCTTTTGACCCTCTCAAAGGGTTTTTTTATGAAAATTTTCGATAATTTTAGCAAAAAAATAGAGGGAAAAGAGGGAGTTCCTCACATTTCAACTATCTCTTTCTTCAACACAATTTTGACAAAATAAAATAAAATTCTCTCTGTCCTATAGCCAAACTTGGTGAAATCCTCCTATAGATGGCAAAGAATGTGATTACATACAAAATAAAAACACAGATTGGAAGGGCCAGGTGATATTAGAAGGGTTGGGGAAGGGTTTTTTTATGCCTCATTTGAGGATCATCACCCAAGGCACTTTGGATACCTATTTACTTAGGTGTCTATTTACTATAGCTACTACTGTCAACGTGCACCGTAGAGAAACCAAAAAAAGACGAGTGAAAGTTGAAAAAGCACCGAAATCGATGCATTTCCAAGTTTCATGTTCTTTCTCACCCAGTGTTTTTTACTACGCCCTGAGTTTTTGCCAAACACAGGGTGAGAACCCTGAGTTTTTGCCAAACACAGGGTGAGAACCCTGAGTTTTGGTGACTTTATGGATAACTTTAATAACTGGAGCAATGGTTGTGAAAAAAAGGGCCACCATGGCTGTGCCAGGACACAAAGAGTGAGCGGTATTCAGATGGACAGGTGTTGATTAGTGGGAGAGAATACCTTATGGAAGTGGTGGCTGAAAATAGCAGAGATATTTCAGAGTTCGTGATTCTTCAATTCCTCTTCTCAAAATCCCTCCTGAGCCTCTCTGTCTACTTTCCTCACCCCTTTTTATTGGGGTACAAAACACATTCAAATAGTGTGGTCAGATGCACAGGCTTCTTACCTAGAATCCACTTATGGTGAACAGGCCAGAACCAAAAGTAGCAGATTACGTACATACCAGCTGATGAACACAAGTTGTACAACAGAATCTGGATACTCATATGCACATCAGAGGTATTTGCAAGTGATCACAAATGTTCAGCTCAGGCAATCTTTGTCAAGGTTCAGATGTTCAAACCATCGTTTGGAGGTAGAATGTGGCAGGCATGCAAAGCCTTAGAGTGTCCCAAGGAGAGATAGGATTTGTCGTCTATGTTCCCTAGGAGCTGTTGAGGATGAAGACCACTTGTTGTTAGTGTGCCCAGCTCACCATGACATTCGTTGCAAGTTTAGTCAACAGTTAGGGAAACAA
>Ga0116231_10000114_pt1 | contig 99306 bp, 69 predicted proteins | sample S1TSphgellanicum_2_FD_89695 | JGI IMG/M metagenome (GOLD analysis project Ga0116231, IMG submission 89695) | Host-associated microbial communities from peat moss isolated from Minnesota, USA - S1T2_Fd - Sphagnum magellanicum MG | ecosystem: Host-associated > Plants > Peat moss > Unclassified...
GTAGTTACTTTCCAAACTTTCTAGAATACCTTCAAGTATAGATAATCTAGTTTAGTGGGTCTAGAAGCTTCCAACATATACTATCTCCTATTTATAATGTTTATAAACCTTTTATGACAGTCTCCTACTACATGCATTGCTCGAATACCTTTTGTAATTATTTCCAACTATCTGCAACCCTTTTGTAGACCCTTTGTGGCTATTGCTTACCACTTGTAGTTGTTTCTTTTATCTTATAAACTTCAATTTCAAGTCTATCACATTTCTATTACCGTTTATTGGCAGTTACCGTCATGTGGTAGTAGGATGCTTTCTAATGCAGAGACTAAAACAAATAATACATTTCTATTCCTCTTGTAAAAGAAATGGAAACTATAGATATAACAAAAGATTATGCAAACTTCAAAAGTACTATCTTTCCCCATTATTTAACATATTCCAAGTAAAAGAAAACACCAACAAAACAATATGTTATTATTTCAACCATTTTCCATTGTAATAATCAAATACAACTTAACTCCTTACTTTCTTCCTTTCCTTGATGTTACACACACCTTTTTTCATAAGAGAGTCATCATATACCAAAAAATTTCAATTAGAATATAATAAAATGAGCCTCAAGTTTTCTTTTTATCCCCATTTAATCTTCTTTCTTCTAAACCACACAAGGCCTATATTACTCCCATGAAAATAAGTCCTTATACTAATCTTTCATAGAAATCCCTTAGGTGATTAATGGATTACAACCAACCATTCATCTACATGAACTAATTAATCCCATTAGTTTCATCCTTTAGGTAAAGGATACTAAGTCTACCACTAATAACTAACTAATTACTAGGATGTCCCATGGTATTAATTAGTCTGGGGATTTTTACCTTTAACATTATCCTTTGTCTACTTTGGATTACGTTCTTGTAATCCTCACTATGTGGGTTAAGATTTTGAAGATGTGTTATTGCCTACTATCTTCGAAGGGGAGATAATAGCCTTATTTTTAAAAGTCGTGTAGTTTTTGTTGAGACCTAAAATTGCCCTTAGTGTTTGGAAAGTAGATTCATGCTATGGAGTACCTTATATATTATTATTATTATAGTTGCTAAAAGTGTTGGGTCGTATAGTGTCTACTTTGAAGTTTGGGAAAGTTGTTTTGTAGGCAACCAACTATTGATGGTAGGTTGTTTCATCCACTAGTGTAGGGAAGGGAACATCCAGAATGGCGTTTAGCTCCCCCTTGAGCTCATTCCACCTAGCCTCCTTTTTTCTAGTCTTCTAGTTCTAGGCCAACATTTCCATTTAAACAATTAGTCTTGTAGTTTTGGCACTACCACCCTTGTAAGCAACTTCGGTTCAACCTATAGGTTGGCTATTAGTTATTGTGACAAATGCAAACATGACATCTTCCTTGTGGTCCTACTTTACCCTATTGGTGCATGAGGGTAAAAACTTCATCATTCAATTCACTCAACCTATCTAGGAGCCCTTCCTTATTTACCCTTTCCATTTTTAAATATTCTTCTAGGGTGGTTATTTTATAATTTCCCTTAAGCCCCCCCTCAACTAGACGTTAATTACCTTTTGAAGGTTCTTATCGTTAGTCATCAATTTGTCCACTTGAATTTGTAGGTAATGCTACCTCTTGGTGCTTATGTTCCAATAACATGATTGAATCACTTGTTTGATGTAGTCGATGAGTGAGTTTTTCATTTCTTTCCCTTTTTTCATTGAGGCATTTTTCTAGGTCAACTACTTTCACCAAATGTAGCTAAACAACCCTTTCAACCTATTGTTACCTTTTAATGGCACATGTTTTTTCCTTATCCAACGCCTCCAGTTGTTCCATTATCGCCTCCAACCTTATTGCCCCCTCCTCAACGACCTTCATTGAGGTTTTAAGGTCAAAAATTGCCTTTGTTATTGTTACAGACCTTTTCCTACTATTGCCTGATTTAAAAACCGACATTAATTGCCTATTGATAATAGGGTGTTCATCCTCACCCAATAATTTAGTATGGATAGATTGTTGGGAAGGGGTAGGGGAATGTTTTTGTACCTTTTACTTCATTTGCTTTTGATTTTCCTTGTAGTTGTAAATCCCTCATCTACTTTCATTGTTTGTTAGCTTTGGGTGAGCCTAGGAGGGGTTACCTTCTATTGGCTAACCACCATCTCCCTAAAGGATTAGGTTAATCCATTCCTAGTAAGATGGGCAAAGGAAGTAGTAAATTACTATAATAGCGGTGCCTCTTCCATTTGTTCTTCAAGTATGGCAACGAGGGTAGTGTCCTCAGCCTACATTATCCTACACACCCTTCCATCATTTCACACAACTTGTTTGGTGAAATCGAGTTCTTTTTCTTTTCTTCTTGCATGTGGCGCCACATTAAGCCCTTAGTCCATCTCATCTTGTTGTGCCATAGTAGACCCTTCCCAAGTTGATTGTACTTCCATCTTTGCTTCCTTTGGAAAATCCTCAAACTGAATATCATTGGGGTCAATTTGGGTAGATCTTACTGTTTGTGGTGGTTGTCTAATGGGGCGAACCAATCCTTCCATGGCGGGGGAGGGGGATGGTAACCTTGAGGTCCTACCATCCTAATCATAGGGGGGTGCTTGTCATCTGAATTGCTATTCACATTGAAAATATTTGTTCCAACAAGAATGGGGGACTTCATTGGTGGTGTTTATGTGTGCCTACTTTTAGTTGGGGGAAAAATACCTTTAGTTGGTGATTTGAAAAGGGAACATGTTTGTTTCTTAAGTTGCATCTTCTTGTTGATTGTTGTTATCCCTAAAGGTGATGGTACCTTGGTTGCTTGTTGTCTAATAGTGGGAAAAGGTATTATCTTGGAAGTAATTTAAGTTACTTATGGCAAACTTTTCCTTGGGTGGTACCACTACGAACCATTTTACCAAAATCACAAAAAAGTTGGACCCAATTTAAAAAATAAAATTCCATCTACTTAAACATTAGTTTATTTGATTGAACTAGGTGGGTTATGTGTTCCCCACCTATGGACACATTCATGAAAAATAATGAACACCCAAAAATGTATAATATGCATTAACATTTTGACTTTTAAACCATTCCTAACCCAATTCCTAACTTTTTTCTTTTAAATGTCCTTACACTTACACAATAGATATATTTTCTTGTTTATTTAGTACATGCACAAAGGAATGATCCAAACTAATGATTAAAAAAAAGGTGAAAATAGTTATCATTTGTGTTCTTGACATCAATGCCCCTTTGGGGCTTCACAATTTTGATTTCAAAAATTCATAATTAAATCAAAATTGATTCAATCAATTATTTATAAAAGACATTAAGTAGGTTGACATTTGAAATATTCTCAAAAATTAACATCTAAGAAAAATTCCCAAAAAATAGATTCCTTTTCTATTCCTAATATTAAAAAAATCCTTTGTGTGACATTTTAAAAACTTTTTCCTTATGCATTCATTTTCCACACCAAAATACATTTTTATGTAAATTTAATTATAGTTTTGAATTCTACATGAGTTGGGTAACCTTTTGATAAATAATTTGGAATGATTTTTTTTTTATGTGAGTCTTATGTTGTGCTGAAGTTGGATGGGTCACAAAAATTTCGGGTGTGATGTTCCTAGTGGTACCACCTAAGGATAAGTTTACCACCTAGTGTCTTTTTGTTTTTATTTAACTTCCCATTATGTGGCAAGTTTTTTCCTAGTAGGAGAATCGATAGTTTGGTATTTAGTAGCCTTCATATTAAGTACAAAAACATGTAGAGATCATAAGCTTTCATTCACAAACATAATAACCTCTTCATGAACAACAAAAGCAATGGGGGTAAGGTTACCTATAACAATTGGAATTTCCCTTTCTTCATCCAACATTTGTCTTTTCCCCTTTGTTCCACCCAATATGATGAGGAATCGCCATCAGGTTCATGTTTGGGCCAATTGCCCTTTTGTGGTGTAGCCTTGGTAGGTTGACCACAGTTAATTAGGTCAAAGCTACCAAGGAGGTCATTGGGTTTTCCTTATTAAACTTAAGGGTGATCACCCATTTTCCCACCATGTTCATCTTGCATTTCAATAGTTGGAACACATTAGCCAATGTGGGTTGTGTGGATTAAAGTAGCATGGGCATCCCACGTTTGTCCCTTTAACTTTTTGTCCAGAATTTCATACCATAATTAAACAAATTGAACCTTTGTCATGCCTTGTACATCACCAAAATCAACTTATGTATTTTTACATAGGCTTTTTATAAGCTCTGACGGGGCTTATGTTGAAATTTTTACCTTCCATTTGTTGCATTACTATTAAAAGCTATGGCCCACTAATTGGAACCAAAGTTCCTTAGTGATGGAAACATAATTGGGGGACTAATATAGTTGTTGTTCTTCAAGCTCAAGCTCATGGGCACATTTGAATTCATAGTAATCATCCATGGGCAGTCCCTCCAAATGTTGGAACAATTTCTTCCATGCCATGAAGGGTGTAAAAAGTTGTGAATTCTACTTTTGCTACATATCACACCAATTATCAAACTCTTGGATAAAATCATTTAGTTCGATGTTGCTAACTGCCCCCAAATATTGATAGGGCCCCTTGGTGGTTCCATATATGTTTTCCATGTCCCACAATAACGGTGTGGTGACAAACCTTAGATGTGAACTTCTATTTGAATATGAGGACTCCCCCCTAGATGAAGATGATGGTGGTGTGGGAGGTTTCAATCACACCCCACACTTGGTAAAACCATTGGTACCTTTCAAAGTATCCCTTATTTTGGAATCTTGGGTTATTTTTGTGATGAACATTACCCCTAAACCACTAGTAGAAAAATTATATTTTGTAGCTTGTTTTATGTAATTACACATGTTGCATGCAACTAAAAAACAATTTTGCATGCGACATTTTTTTAATTGCACATGACATGTGAAGTTGCATAAAACAAGTTGCAAAAAACAATTTTTCTTTTAGTGAACTAAGATGTTGGACCTATGAGCTTTTCTTGAACCTAAACGGATGTTAAACCTATTACAACTTAATGTACCTTTTAAACCATGATCTTTGTAACATAAACCTAGAGATGTTGCATTTATATGGCTAGGGCACTTGCACCAACAAAAACATTTCGCAAGGCCAACATAACTTGGGCACACTGTGAACACAACAAAAATGGTATATTGGTTATCAACCTAATTTCATCATTACAAACACAACATGGGATGATTGGTGATCAAACCCAACACATTTGCAATAATGCCAATTTGATACAACCTATCTTCAACTAAACATTAATCATTATGTTTGGGCAAAACAAGGGTCAAATAGGACCTACATAGTGGTTAGAATTAGGTGGTAGTCTTGTTCTATGCTCAACCATTAACCACACCGGTCACAACTCCAAGGTTCATTATGATAATAAAGACATGTGAAGGAAGGCACATAACTTTTCACCTTGGGGTTTCCCATTATGTAATATGTATGAATTTATGATAAATCAACATATGAACTTATGTTCACCTATTAAATTGGTGGTTCATGGCTCACAACTCACGAAACCTCCTAAAAATGAACTGATAGCCCAATCAACACAATGACATGAAACATGTGCACTCAACAAACATAAATGAAAATGCACAAATCATGCAACACAAATCCCCACTTTTACGATTCTCACACAAAAATCACAACATGAATTCAAAAGTTTCCCCATTTATTAATGGTGTGGCATTCCATCACATTTTGATAATGGGAATGTGTGTTTACTTTGCAAAAACAAAATAAAAAATTCAAAATGAGGTTGTTGACTACTCTCACACATAATCACATGGATTGTTAGAAAATTATTCCAAAAACTTTTGTCTCCAAATTAGGTTGGAGCATTCCACATGCATAGATTTTTTTCCCAGAATTCAATGTTGCAAATGGTATTCCATTCCAAATAAGTATGATGAAGATGTTAATTTATGAGATTTAATGTGAAACAAAGCCCCAAAATTTAAAAATAGTTTCTTGATTCCCCAAATTGTAGTTTTCAAAAAATTTACACATTTGCACATTTATATGTGTTGGTGCAAAGAATACTCCAATGTAACACCATATGTGGAAGCTACAAGCTTTTAAAGTTTAAGGATGGATGAAAATTTCTCATTCACATGATGAATGACAAATTGACCATTTGGATGAAAATGAAAAAAAAAAAAAGAAAAAAAAACCTTGAATGGATAAAATATTCTAACTATATGGAATATTTCAATTATGGATAAGAAGGATTTCTCATGGATAAATTTTTTTAAATCCCAAAAAAATAAAAACTAAAAACATGGGTGAGCTTGGAACTCATAGCAATGGTGACACGGAGCTCCAAGCTTCCATGGCAAAAAAACTATGTACAATTTGTTAATCATATTGGTCCCACTCTTTCAGCAATGCACACCAAATGTTTGCATGGTAAATTTTGGTGAGTTGTTTCCTTTTTGTATGTTTTCATTTTGGGATACCAAAATCAACCCACTTATCACAGCACCTAAAACATGATATTCCTGCAATTTGCACTAATCGATGTCTGTTTCATACTGTCTAATGCCTCCTCCCTCCAACGAGGGGGCCCTCGGCCCCTGCGTGGCTCGTTGCATGATTGGCTTTTACTCTACATTCTTACTTCCTCAATTGGCCATGCCACATTGGCAGCTTCTTCTTTTGTTTATGCCACATAAGGTGTTCCAGAGCCAATGTGAATTGGCCTTATTGGTCGGGTCTGAAAGATCCAAAAAAGAAGAGAAGTTTGACGCATACAGGCATTGCAGGGTATGCGTATGGGCATCCGCATATCGTTCAAACCCTAGATGCGGTGAAGGGATAAGCTTCTTCGCCATCTCCCCCAGGCTTATAAACTTGGTTTTAACATACATTTTCCATCTCGCTATCGCGTCTCCTAACACGTTTCGGACCGTCAAAAACCTCCATGACCTACGTCTCTCTGAAGAGATTGCTCTGAAATAACTGTTGAGGACGTTCTCTCGGCTGTCTTCGGCTTCGGACGGCTCCAGATTCTCAGAGTTGTGAAAGGTGGGTATCCACTCTTGTTCTCTGGATTTGTTTGTTCTGGCTCGCGGTTGCCTGAGGCTGGGAATTATGGGCTGAGGATCTGATTCTTATGGAGTTGAATCTTCTGGTTTGGGGACCGCCAGGGGGGTGTTGTTTGGGTAGAATGTGTTCAGATCTGCGGTTTACATGCTGTGGTTTTGGGGGGGAATGCGGAGGCGAAGCTTAGATCTTGTAAGGGTTTCAGGCGAGGAGGAAGGGAAGACGGAGGGGGCAGGGATTGCAGACAAACCGAGGAAGAGAACGGGGATTTTTGGATGCAATGTCTGCCGCAGTTTGTGGGAAGCGGTCTGTGTTTGAGGATTTGCACAGCTCCCCGCCTGTAGCCAAGCGCCTGCGCTTCGCTCAGGCTAGTTCTGCCATCCGTTTCCACAGCACAGCAGCGACAGCCGCGTCCCCGTCCAGCACCACAGGTGGCAGTCCTTTCGAAGCCTGCCTGGAGGCGGGGTCTTCCGGGCATCACTTTGAAGGCTCGCTCATACTGCAGCTCCATGCCCTCTTCCCTGAGATGGAAGAAAATCTCGTAGAGAAAGTTCTGGAGTCTTGTGGCAACAATTTGGATTCTGCAATCAAGAGCTTGACTGATCTGCGGTTGTCTTCCTCGGAACGAGCCGTTTCTTCTAGCCAAGATGTTTCAGGTGCTGTTGCCCGTCGTTCCAGTCTTGCAGGTATCGAGTCGCCATCCCCCTCGACCAGTTCCCATCGGCAGCATGTGGAAGCAGCAGCGTCGCTGCAGCAATCCGAGGGTGAAGAATGGGTGGAACTCCTCGTGAGGGAGATGATGAACGCTGCAGACTTGAATGATGCCAGAGCCAGGGCAGCCCACACGCTTGAATCTTTTGAGAAGACAGTAGCATCCTGGTCTGCTGCACTTGTGGAAGTGCAGCAGAAGGAAAACATTGCATTGAAGGAGCAGCTTCAGAGCCTCACCCGAGACAATCACATTTTGAAAAGAGCTGTTGCAATACAGCATGAGCGGCAGCTAGAGCATGAGGGGAGGACACAAGAGCTTCAACAAATGAAGCAGCTTTTGTCACAGTATCAGGAACAAGCTCGGACACTTGAATTGAACAACTATTCTCTCACACTGCACCTTCGCAAAGCTCAGGAAGGAAGTTCTATGCCTGGTCGGTTCCACCCTGATGTTTTCTAGTCTTCTTCCTCTTTCTGCAATTTTGATATTCCTCGTGCTATGCTTTGTTCTGATGTGCATCTACCCTGGTTCATAATAAACTGCAGCTTCAGAGGGGCAATTTCTGAACCAATTAACATTTGCCTTGCTTATTTTGAGTTTCAATAAACGCTTGCTTGTCCTATGCAATTGTGTCACTTTCCACTGCAATTGTTTGGACTAAATTTTAATTTGGATTTGTTGTTGCAATTCAAGGATGAGTATGTAGTTAATGATCACAGTCAATGAGCCCATCAGTTCCATTTCAATACCAGACTAGGGCAAATGGTATCGGAATTTTTACTGAACAAGGGTCTTTTGCTTGCCATTCAAAGAGATCAGACTGTTCAATGCCATTTGCAAATTGACCAATGAATCTGCCAAAACCATTCCATTCTCTGAGCCCCAAGGATTCACATGGTTGCAGGATGTCAACACAAAGAAAACTGGTCAGAACTTCATGCACTGCAGGGGCTGGTGGTTTGTCATATCAGAGATGGTTTGAATAAGGTGCATGTTGGAGCACAGTGCTCATTGCAAAGAAAAAATTGTAGGTGAATTTCAATGGTACAACACAAATTCTATTCAATATTATCCTTAACAGAAAACTTGCCAAAATCCAAAGACGAAGCATCATCCAGATGCAACTCCTACGCCAAGATTTCAACAAAAACAAGTCATCTGTCTGAGATCACTTCTTGAATGTCCATTGAATGACATTGTACATTCACAACTCTTATTCTAACTCAAAACCTGAGACCCCTTCTATACTTCTTGATGGCAATCTAAAGTATCATCATCCATTGTGACTCCCAGGTTGGAATCCCTATAGAAGATTGAGATTCTGACTCGAACCTGACAGTAGAGTTTTCTGACCATCCTGACCATAACCTTGATATGCAAATTCCTAAATGCCAAAAAGAAATCTAGAAACTTGGAAATAGTAGACTTGCAGCCAATGCAGCCAATGCAAGGAACTCCAGATGCTCAAGGTAGAGAAGATTTAGTGCTCAGCATCGATGCCTTTCTTTCACAAAGGGCAGGAAAACAGGGAAGTGACCAATGTAAAACCCTAAAACGAACTAAAACCCTAAAAATTTTCCTTGCTAAGTTTAGTTTCAAGACGTGATAATAAGCGCGTTTGGTTTCACGCTTGATCTAGAGACCTCATTCTCTTTGATCCCAGTATCTTATTTTGTTTTAGCTGGTAGTATTCGAGACCCGGGGAGAAAGGAAATAGAGTCTCGCAAAGTGCTCAAAGATGTCGTTGCGTCCAGAGAGGCAGGCGCCGCCAGAGTTTTTCTACAATGAAACAGAAGCGAGGAAGTACACAACCTCATCCCGGATAATCGACGTCCAGGTGCTTCGAACTTTGCTTCTGTTGCATACAATCAGAAAAATGTCTGTTTTCGGTTTATGGTTTAATGGGGGTGTTGTCTTGTGCTTGTCTTGTGCCCCAGCCGCGCGAGCAAGCGGGAGCGGTTTTGTGTCTTTACACGTTCATATTTAGTTACATGATGTCTTTCTCGTTAGTCGACTTTTCTTTATTGACCTTGCTTGAATTGACGTAACAGATTGGTCATTTCTGCTGCAGGCCAAGCTCACAGAAAGGGCGCTGGAACTGCTTGCATTACCTGACGATGGTGTTCCGAGGCTTTTACTTGACATTGGTTAGAAAATGACGTCTGAAACTAGGATTCATGTTGCTGCACATATTTTTCGGCTTTGAAAAGAGGGGGAATTATGACGACCCTAGGAACACTGTTTTGGATCATCGTCAGTGTAATTGTTCCTTCTTTGTCACCTACTTTCATTAAGAGAGAACCTGTGTTCATATCTATAGTATTTTTCTTGGGATGCAGGTTGTGGCTCTGGGCTTAGTGGAGAAACATTGAGTGAACATGGGCATCATTGGATTGGCTTGGATATTTCGCAATCTATGCTTGGTAACACCTTGTCACTTGAACCAGCTGCTTCTTATTGACAGTATGGTGGCAGTTGCAACAGCATCGAGTTGAAAATATAAGACTTCTTAAATTCATTTTGTTTACTGCCTCTCACATGATGGAAAAATGCAGATATTGCACTGGAACGAGAAACAGAAGGTGACTTATTGTTAAGTGACATTGGCCAGGTTTGTCTTTGTGAAGCATTTCATCTGTTGAACATAGATGCGCACCTTTAACATGGATTGTTTCTGAGGGGTTTGAAAATGTATCTAGTTGCTCACAGAAGCTATTAACTCCTGGAGGTTCCTTATGTGGCAGTCATGTAGACTGACAATACTAGGTTACAGTTGATGGAGAAAGGGCCTTCTCTGAGGTCCAACAGATTCTAAACACTTATGTCTAAAAAACATAATTCAGTTTGACTTAAATTGTATGTATGAAGGATTCTTGACACTGTAATTTGATGGTTGAATGTGCACCAAATTGGTTCTCTGCACAGGGACTAGGTTTACGCCCAGGTACAATGGATGGTGCCATCAGCATTTCTGCAGTTCAGGTGCTGTTACTTTCTTTCATTCCACTGCCTGTGGTTCTTCACTTGTAGCGATCCCTACTAACAAATCTGCCACCAAGCCTTGGGTTCCACATGATAAATCACCTGGGCCCTTACAGAATTTGTTTTGACTTCAAATGACTTGTAGGCATCTGCACTCATACATTTGCTGATCTGTCACTAACAACAGAGGGTGCTTAATCCTTATCTAAAAGTCAAACTCTTGTTTCCTTGGTGTGCACAGTGGTTATGCAATGCAGACAAATCCTGTAACCATCCTCGAACAAGACTCAAGTAGGGACTGTCTCCCTCTTGCGTGCTATCTCCCTTTTACTCATACGACCATAGTTTACTGCCACATTCACAGGGAGGTCAACATGTTGTAGATGTTGATCTTTCTTTCATTCTTGTTGTCTACTTGTTGGTGGATTTCCCTTGTTTATGATTATGCATTGGGAATGACAGTAATTGGTTCTTCAGTCTTGAGATCATGGTGAAACACTGGAAAAAAGTTTCAGCAGTGTCAGATTAAGAATGATTTGACTGCTAGAATGCTGATAAGGACTTTGGGTGTGGTATTGGGGGTCTTGTTCAGGCAGTTTTTTGGGTCATTGTATAAGTGCTTGGCTCGAGGAGCACGGGCAGTGCTGCAGATCTATCCAGAGAATGCACCTCAACTAGAGATGATTTCTGCAGCAGCTCTGCGTTCTGGTTTCTCAGGTGGCTTGGTTGTTGATTATCCCCACAGGTGGGCTGTTGTTTGCTTGTGCCTTTTTTGCTTGTTACTCTTTACTGTCTCCTCCATGTACTCTCTATTATTGGTTAATTGTTTCTTTTGGACTTGTGGATTCAGTTCCTTGGCATGCTTTGGTAGAATTTATGCTGTTTTGATCAGGGTTCTAGCAAATTCTTGTTAATGTCACATGCAGAATTACTTCTTTTGGCTGGTAACAAACATCTTGTGGGTCCTGATCACAGCACTCGGGCCAAGAAGTATTTTCTGTGTCTGATGTGTGGGCCACCAAGTACAAGCACAAGCCTTCCAAAAGCAAAAGGGTTAGATAGGGGGAGTGAAAGTGAGAGCAGCAGTGATGCCGATGAAGAAGCTGGCACTGTATGTTCCCTCTGTCATTCAGTGGCAGCCTGTTTTCTCATTTGTCACCCTGTCTCCAATTTGCAGCTTGCACAGGTAGTGTGATTAGTTATTGATAGTGACACAAGAAGCTGAAGATGACAGGTCCACTGCATCATTGTGGCAATTGCAGGTGGATATTTTGGAGAGAAAAAGGCCTTCCAAGAAGCAAAAAGATAAGAAGGGCAAAGGCCGATCTTGGGTGTTGAAAAAGAAAGAACAACGCAGGCATCGAGGTTATACCAATGTTCCTCAAGACACGAAGTACACTGGTCGCAAGAGAAAATCTCAATTCTAGCAGGTTGAACTTCACCAGAATCCAGTTCTCTTGATTTCTTACTTTATGGTTTTTATATGCATTGACCCCACTCCTCACACATCTATGCCTCCATCTTATGGCTGTTTAGTTAGGCCCTTGTTGCACATGACCCTGGAGATTGCTTGACCCAGCAATCCCTTTGATTTTTGAACAGGGGAGAATTGGAAAGGATTACATGGTGTTGTTGATAGTATGCCTCATTTTGCAGTGGTGCTGATTGATCACCAAAAGAAAGCAACAAGCAGGTGAACTTTAAACCCTAAAATATTTCTGATTGCTAACAACCAGAACTTCACAAATAATATAATACTCCCACTAAGTCCCATACAAACTGGGAAGGCTATTTTACACAATCTTTCTGGTGTAGTGGCAGGTTTCTTGTGGGAGAGAAGTTGTCATATGAGATCTAAATCCAATAAACAGAGTTGTAAACCTGGATGCTAATTCCTTTCAAGCTGCAAGCATTTGTAGTTGGGAAATGACCTTTTTTGTCTAGATGTATAATCACAAAACTATTGATTGTGCCTGACTTTTTCTCTGGATTACCTTAGGGATGATCAATATATGGTCTTTTGATATTTATCCATTTTCTATCTGGTTTTCTGGTTAAGGATATCTCAATCTCTACTTTGATTCATGTGCTTTATGTGGAGCAGATGGTTTAGTAGGGTGAAGGCCAGTTTGTCACCTTCAGGTGCGATCTCCAGCATTTGAGCTTCTATTTCTTGTTAAGAAAGCATCCATCAGATAGGAGCCGTATAACCTGGGGCTAACAAGGGAAGGGCATTCCAGGATGAATTAGCTTAAATTTATATTTTTATGAAATATAAGAGAAGTAATGCAGTTGAAGGATAGGAAAAGGTTCAGGAGGGTCACCTATGATCTACCTCAGGCCAGCAAAGGTGTGAACTGAGTATTAGCTCTGATACTTTCACTTGGTGAATAAAAAGCCAAATTAACTACCTCACTCAGGCTGCCTGAGAATATCACAGGCCAGAGTGTCTATATACCGCTTCCAAGCACCAAAAGAAGCAATGAGCCACTACAGACCCAAGAGACCTTTGGCGGAAGGGAGGCCTACAGATGACATGTTAGTCAACTTACATCATTCTGGTGTCAACTGGAAATGCAAATGTATTTCACCTGTAGTTGATTAGAAACTTATGTTTTGAACTTGAATGATTCTGATGTCAGTTGAAAGTGAGTGAACAGAACTCCAGCTCCAATACTTGCATTATTGTGAGCATGCTTTATGGTTAGATGTTGGGAAGAACTGAGGCTAAATGGCCTCAGCTAGTACGACAGAACATTCTTATCATCCATGTCTGGTGCAACTTGACATATGGTGAGTTTAGAGGACCATGATCACGAAAAAAAAAATGGTAAAATTTGTGTTGTAGCAAGTGACAACAATACATAGGAAAATTTAGCAAAATTTGGCTACATGCTAAACATGAAAATAATGTTTGGGAAACATCATTTTATAATTTCAGCTACCTCCTTGAACCATGTATAGAAATTTGGAATGGTCAAAATATTGATATTGGAATCGCAAACAATACAAACATGTTCTTGCTTTTAATTTTTAATAATATGCTTTCTGGCTACATGTACTAATGCAAAAAAAAATTGTAGCATGATCCAAGTTAGGGTTTAGGTTGAACTACAGCCATATCTTTTGTCTTTTGTGCCTAGTTTCTTTGTTTTCCTCCACCTTTTTTCTGTGTCTTCCTTTTCATTTGAAGAAGTCAATTTCACCTCCTCCATCTCTCCCCCTCCCTACCCTCTCCCTTTTTATGCCCAATGTGCAAGGACAAAAAAGTGAAGAACAAGGTGTTGTGGCAAGACTAGGTGCAAGGACAAGCAATCAAGCAAGCCATGAAGACAAATTGGTTGCATTACCCTACTTTCTCTCCCCTGGTATGTAATTGCATGTCACACCCCCACCCCCCTCTTAGAACCCCATTCTATTATGTGCACCACCAATCTTTCCTCATCTTTTTATTATTTCATTGAGCAAGAAGGCACTTTTCATTTCTCTTTGTTTTTGCACATCAATAGACTCAACTTGACAAGGTTCTTTGTTGTTTTAATGAACAACTTGGTAATGAACATGTGTTAATAAAGTTAGTAGTGAACAACTATTAGGCATGTTAGTTTAATTGTTTAGTTATGTTTTGATTAGTTAGGGATAAATTGAGTTAGTTCAGTTCTTCGACTGTTTTTACTCAAATTGGTTGAAGTGTGAAAGGGGTTTGAGATATTTTGTGAATAGGATATAATACCAGTTTGTGTAATTTCAAATCACTTTTGATGATTTCATATTTTAGCACACTTTATTGTTATATGCAAGTCTTTATGTGTTTCTATGCATGATGTTAGTTTTTGCATTTTGTTGAATGGATGTGTTGAACTTGGATTCTTGTTTTCATTTTAAATTAGTGATCAATTTGAATTACCAAAAGTGTGATTTCTTGAGTTTTGTGCAACTCCATAAATTTAGTTGTTTTCATGGGATTTGTTGCAACAAGTGCTATAAAGCAAGTCTTGTTTTGAAATATCGTGTGACATGAATTTGTTTTGGTTTTGTTGGTTGGTCTAATTTTGTGTTATGCTATAGCCAAATTTAGTTTGTTTAACACACCACACAAGAGTTGGGTGTGGCAAGTTGACGTGCTATTTGTGTTATTTTTGAAAAGTTTGAATTTTGTTGTTTTTGAGTTGCAACAAGTAAGAGTTGCACTATGAAGTTGTTTTTGGTTTTTTTTTTTGAGTTAAAGAAACTCATTTGACGAGTTTTTTATTTTTGGTTTAATTTGTGCATAAAACTCTTGTGGGAGTCGAACTTAAACATGGCTTTGACCCTAGAGTTTGTTGTGCAAAGGAAAGGAGAAAAAGAAAAAGAAAACCATTAAGGAAGAGACCTTTGCTTTTGTCATAAGGGGCCCCTTCCCTCTTTCTTTCTTCCTTTCTATCTTTTTGTCTTTCTCCTTCTCTCTTTCTTTCCCACTTTTTTTCCTTCTCCTTATTGAAGTTAGCTCCACATGCCCAACAACAAACAATGACAACAATAATAAAAGGAACAAATGAAGGGGTTCACGAAGAGGAAGCAATGGTGGGAGTAATTGAGCTTCATCACCATCACCATTGTGCGTTGAAGAATTATGCATCTTCTCTAAACCTCAAAGGTTTGGTTCATTTGGAGGTTTGGGTGTTTTGGATTAGGCTCGAGATGATGAAGTTTGGGGGGTCCAATTCAAATGTTTCTTAATATTGTTCTATTTTATTTTATTTTTCCAAACCAAGAGGTTATGTTCATTTTACCTATATGAAAATAGTGAATTGGTGATCACACAAATTATTTTTTTATCAAAAAATTTGGACAAGTTGGTGCTTATGGTTGGATATGTCTTCATATCACAACATGAATTGATGTGAGACCAAAAAATGTTACAACATGATACGTGATAGGAGTGACATCATGTGATGTGAGATGTGATGTCATATGACGTGAAACACAACATGACACATGATGGCACCTAATGTGGTAAAAAAATTGGGAAATTTCTATGGTCATTTATGGTGTCATTTTGGCATGATTTTTGCACCATTAAATCTTTGAAGGGAATGGCTATGCATGTGCAAATGTGTACAAGTTTTAAAGACAAAATATTTTGGAGGCTAGAGGTTAATTTTCCATTTATTCTTTGGAAATTCACATATCACTTGTATAAAGGTAGTGTTAAGAACATGAAGAATGAAGGATAAAGGAAAGGTTTAAGTTTAACTTTCAAACAAAGAACAAGACAAGATTATGTGACTCAAAAACAAAAACACAAGAATTACGAACAAGAACACGAGATGTGCAAGACAAACATGAAAATGAATCTTTTATATGTTAACATATGTAAACATGAACATGACAAGATTATGGTGCAAGATCATGTTTAAGATTTATGTTGAATATATTTAAGGAAATGAGGGGTCCTATTTTGGGGACCTAGCTCAAAGAACCTTCCAAGGAAATTTTTATGTGTGCATTGAGTAAAGAACTTTTTAAACTAAAAATCAACTATGAATTAATTGAAAAAGTTAATTAGGATTTAACTAGGAATCAACTAAAAGTCAACTAAAGTTAATTAGGACTTAACTGAAAGTTTACCTAAGAATTAATTGAGACTTAATTCAAAGTTGATTAAAAATTAATTCGGAATTAATTTGAACTTAACTAAGACTTAACTAAAAGTGAACTAAAACATAATTGGAGTGAATTAAAAATTAATTGGAAGTGAATTATGAATCAAGTGAAAATGAACTAAAACTTAACCAAAAATTAATTAAAAGTGAACTGAAACTAAACTAAAAGTTAGGTACATGGATGAACATTCAAATGAATGAACTCCATGGCATTGGCATTTATTATAGGTAGAATTTTGAATCTTGTGCACTAATGAATTCATGGGGAAAAACACCATGGGTGTGAGATTTTAAGCCATTTGGAAACAAAAAATTATAGAAGCTTGTTTAAGAGTGTAAAAAGGTTGTGCGCGAAAAATTAATTTTGCTAGGTTTTTCAATACCAACCTTTTGCGTTGGTAAACATGCATTTTTATCATTGACAAGTGGTGGAGTGCCACACCATCAATGAACAAGGTGGACTTTTATTTGAATGCATGTGGTGATTCATGTGCGAAAATCACAAAAATGCAAATTTTTGCATTTCCACTTGTGTTTGTTGGGTTATGCATGTGCATATTAATATGTTAATTGGGTTTTTATTTGATTTCAAGGGGTAGGGGTTGCCAAGGTGTGTGCCATTTGGTTACAACCCGATACACATTTTCAAGTTGACATTTTTGTGATCTATGTATATTATTTAATGTGAAACCCTAGGTGAAAGGCCATGTGCAATCCCACACATGCCTTGACCAAAAAATGAAAAGTTTGTAGGAGTTTTAACATAAATCCCATGAAAATTTACAGGAAGTTTATGCATAGATGTGTAGGTTCATCATGGTGACACAAGGTGTGATGGAGGCCCAAGTCATTTGGGTATGGGATCTTGAACAAAGAGCTTAAGCATTGAGTGTAGGATGCCATGTTACTTCAACTTACACAACTCATTTTGGCAAGTGCATTTCAATTATCAAAATTGAAATGAACATGGTGAAAGAATGGGTGGTCACATTTGGGTTTAACAAGGAAAACCCAATACCATTGATTCAACAACCTCATGGCCAACCCAATAAAATTGCACCACAAAAGACAAAAGGGGCCAAGTTGGAATAAGGTGGTTCCACATCACATTTTGCTAAGCAAGGGGGAGAGGATAGGTGTTAAAAATTTAAGGGCCTTCATTGGAAATAAGATTGGGGTATTTCCATGGTACAATGTACACTTTGTGTTGAAATTGGAAATACATATATCAAAAGTACTCAAACATACAATTTCACTCATTTTGAATTCTTCAAAAGATCACATATAATTGATTTGGGCCTTAACAATAAGACAAGTTATATAAACCATGAATATGTAATTAATTCATATGTTTGTCTTTATGTAATTGCACATCAATAATTTGATATATATTTTTTAAAACACCTTGTTCAACAATAGTTTACCATTTTTCATTAATTAAAAAATTTCACTTTATTTTTGAAGAATGAAAAAAATAACATTTAACCCAATTACATCTTTAATAGATGAACATTTTACAATTGAAAAAGATCATAATCATGAACATAATCATAACATAATGTACTATCGAACATTTATTTATGATATAATATGAACATCATGTTTTTAAACAAATTGAAAGTTTTCATGGAGAAGATTGTTCATTATGATTGTCTATTTGTATGTGAAAAAATTCATGAACAAATTCCCATTAAAATTAGTATTTTTTAGTCCTTTTGTTATGTTATAGTCTTTATGACAAACTTTTGCAAGTTAGAAATGTACTCCGATCAACTATTGCATTATTCAAATGTGCATCAATTTCACAACTTAAAGAAAGTTTAGGATGTTATCCACTTTTAATTACATATTTCTAGCACAAAATCTTCTCCAAATATTTAGAGAGGCACATAAAAATGTGTTGCACTGAAAATTGTCAAATTGTGATTCCTTTTTGTGTACACCATAAGGCCTTTATCACACCTACAAATTTCAAATCCTTGAATTCAAGATCTAGAAAAGTTGGTGTTCATTTTTTTAGTGAGTCCACAACAATATCATAAACATAAATCATGCATCTAAGTACTTTGAATTTACTCTCATGTCCTTTACATTTGTTTTTTGCAACATGTAGGTATTCTACCAATACCATTGTTTTGTTTCTATAATGGGGATTGCTTATGTTTTCAAATTTATTGCAAGTGCACCTCCCAATGATCTCCATCCTTGCATCAAAAGTTTCTTTCCTTCCTAGTTTGTATTTACACATCTTTTGTGATGTTTTTAACGACCTTGCACATTTGGTGGTGCAGGTTGAAAATTGCAAGCATAACAAATTCATTCATCTTTAATTAAAAAAGATGAACTATTTATTGCACATATTGTTAAATTGAAAATGTATAAAAAATTAATAACAATACCATTGTTTTCATTTGTGGGTTGACAACCTTTGACATTGGCATTGCTAAATCAATGTCAATGTCAACCTCTTCCATCTTTGTTAGTTTTTTGAAAAGTGACGTTTTTTATGTTGGTTTCCATTTTTGTGATTTGAAATGTAGGTAAAAAACATTTGGTGATACCTATATTGTCCCATCCCTTGATGATTATTTTTTCATGGCTTTCATCTCTATCCATGTTAAATGTAACTAGTTGCAGATCCTAGGCTTTAGGTTGTTCATTTTGAAGTTACTTCTAGCTCTTGTCCATCATCAATTTGATCTTTAATCGTTTGAAAAGTCCATGAGTTAAATGAACTTCTTATGCATGCTTTTATGGCTTTTGCAAGATCACATCCACTAGTTGTAATTCACTTGTGTAATTAGCAAAAACAAAAATGAACATGATGTTTGTATGTTCTTTTTTTATCCAACTAAGGAACTTTTCATTTATATGAATGTTCCAACAATTTATAATCCATATTGTTTTTTGCTCCTTGTTTAGCCCTAAGAACTAGATTTGGGATTATAGGTAGGGAAGGAGAATTTTTTACAAATTCCTTAGTTATTTCCAAAGATAAACATTGGTTTTCACCAAAAGTAAGGTTCCAACTATCTTTGATGCAATTATTTTCCCTTTACTATTTGGTGGTTATGTCCTAGGTGTAGAATTAGTAAACACAATTTATGGTGTGAGTGGGTTCATTGTAGCAATGACACAACCACTATCACCTACTTTTTATCTGAACCAAACCTAACATTTGTGCATACTCTTCAAGTTCTAGCAAGTTTTGCTTGGGAAGTTTCATTGATGTCTCACATTATGTAGCTATAATGTAGTTTTCTTTCAATGTACCTTCTTTTGTGAACCATTCACACATTGTACCTGTAGTTAACTTTGCATAAAGATTGGGCACACTTGGTGATTTGACGTAAGCAATCTACAAAAATGTAAGAGCAATCTAATTTTATTTCCATATTTCTTCATTGTTGCTAGTATTTGAGGCCATAAATGTGGTTGAAACCAAATTTGATATTTCCCTTGTTTCTTATTATGTTTTGAGGGTCTCTTGTTTTTAGTGTCATTTTTCTTGACTCTTGTTCACTGAAAATCCTCACATTTTGTTGCTTGAACTAGGCTGCCCATTGCATGCTTTTCTTTTTGCACAATAAATTTTGTTGCATGCCATCTACTATCTCTCAAGTTCACAATCAACACCCTTTTTTCACTTGAAATTGTTGGAAATAGACTAATAATGTATTTTTGTCCCTCATTATCAACCATTTTGCACAAACATGAAACTAAGGTAAAAATTGGAAGAGCATAAGAATGTGGCCTAAGAAGGAAGAAGAGAAGTGTGGAATGAAAAATAAGAGCTTGAGAATTGCCAGATGGCTGAAATACAAGAACAAGAAGTAGCCTTGATTTAAAGATGTTATAGTAGACCTAACGATATTGGAAACTACCTATTATTATGTACCTGACCAAGAAAGATACATAATGAGAGTACCCAATTGTTGAAAAAAAAAATTCACCTGAACTGTAATGGAAATTTTTTAAAATTATATTTATATTGCAAGAATAGATCTGAAAGAAAGATGCAGGAAATGGTAAAGGTACTACAGTCTCTTTCCTCTCTCTTCTACAATTGCTGGAAATTTACTAAAACATTGTGGAGGCGATTCTATTGAAAATCCCACAATTTTCTTCATCACATAGCAGTGAAAAGACTATGTTCCTCATCAATGATATACCTCTGAGCAAGATTATGGGGCTATGAGGCTGATACTTCAGATTTGCACATACTTGGAGTGAATTGCAGACAATTACACCTGTGATTGCTTTCTGTTTTAGAGGATGCAGTCTGATAATCATGTGTCCTTCATAAATTGGATTGGTATTTAGTTTGGCACTTCTCTCAAATTCATTCAGAGCTCACATGAATTTGTGTTGCTCCTTTCATATAAATTTTCTACCAAGATAGAAATGACTATTAGTTTGGGGTCACATGCATGCCATGCTGCAATACATTAATCAAGATGTAGTGCCACAATACACTAATATATAATTGATACATTCTTCAATATGACAAAGTTACGTCATGCCTTGTCAAAGCAGGAAACCCTTTTTCAACCTTTTTAATGATCAATTTATGCTTGGGAGGTTTTAGTGTCTCCCTAAAAACGTCTTGCCCCTGTGACTTACTGTGGTTAGATGGGTAGTTGGGTAATCAATTGTGATAGTATCTATCGCCCAACCTGGCAAATGGTTCTACCAATTTAATAACAAAATTTATTTCTAGTCTTGAAGCTCAAAATTTCCTTCAAAATTAAATGCGAAAAGTTCTCTTTTTTCCTTTCACTTCATTTTGGGGTTTGGCTCTTTACTGTGCAATTTAATAAACTTTTACAATGTTTTTCCTCTCATTATCCCATCTATGCTCAATTACATTTGCATTTGTAATGGGAATCTACGATCATATAGACCTTCTCATCCTTTTTCTTGCTAGACAATCTTCCAAATTCTCAATAGAGAGAGCCATTAAAATAGTTGGAAATCCATATTCGGGATGGGCTTTGACAATCGTAAGGTTAAAAAGGGTGAAAAACCTGAAAAACAACAGTCATTCATTCTTCATGGCTCCAGGCTCGGACATTACACAATGTCATGATGGATCATTGCGCAACTACCTTGAAATCAAAGAAACTCTTTTAGCAATGCTCCTATATACTTTTACGTGACCCCCAAGCCCCAGGTACCACCAATAGAAAAGGATCCAACTATTATTGGCTACGAACCAGTGTCATTAGTGCAAGTCCGAGTGCCAGCCACTGTTTGTCCATTCCTCCCTCAACTACCTCCACTCCGCTGTGTGCCTCTTCCGTGACCGTTCGCCCCCGCCCACCGTCCTCCGAGAATCTTCCATCAATCAGCCTTAACTTGCCGGACGCACTTTCCCATCAGCTTCACCCCCCACCCTCTCTGGCGGGCGAAAAACCAAATCTTTTGATCATTTAGCTACCACGCCACATTTGTGGGCTTCCCTGCAATTCAAGCTCAATTGCCACTTTGCATGTTACTCCGCAGTTTGCTGCGGTTTGCGCACTATGCAGATGCACACTAGAGGATCACTCATGGCGCAAACGTTAATAGTGGTGGTCGTCATCGTGGGCATACTGTCTTCTGCAGTTCTGGTCTCTGACGCTCAGCAATCTCGGGGCTCTAGGCCAATGTTCTTTGATGAGTTTGTTGTGGAGCCGACGCGAGTGAAGAATCTACCAGTGACGAGTAACAAGAGAGTAGGGAGTGGTGGTGGATCAATCCTGCAAGCATTGCTGGAGTCGCAGTATTCTGAGTTCGTATGGTATCTAGACAAGGCGTCGTTGCTGCACAAGATAGAGAATTTTATGAGCATCAAGGGGAGCATTACGATATTCGCGCCGAAGAATAGTTTCCTTGAACAGCACCTGGACGCAGAGTTTCGTGACTTTCTGCTGCAGGACGGGAACGAGCTGCTGCTGCAGCGGATGCTGCAGTTCCATGTTCTGCCAGTGTTTCTGGAGGGCGCGGGATGGAGCAACCGGACAGTAATTTCGCTGTCGGGCGACGCGATAAACTTGCGCTCCTACGGCCTAAAGCGTTATGTCGAGTTCTCGCGTGTTTTCTCCCCGAACTCCATCATTCGCAACGACGGGATCGTGCACGGTGTCAACGGCTTCCTCATCCCGCGGGGAGTCTCGTACCAGTTCGAGGAATGGAAGAGGACCGGCAAGTTCGCCGTGCTCCCAAAGAGGAGCGAGCTCGCCGTGCTCCCAAAGAGCGCACCTGAGGGTGGACGTGCTGTTAAAAAGAGAGGATATCCTCCGTCGCTCCCTTCCAAGCTCTCCGCCACAGCTCAGGCTCCGGAGCACTTCACGTATTTTGCCCCAGCTCCTGTGTTTGCTCCAGCTCCAGCTCCAGGACCCTCGCAGCACAGCTTCACCTGGGATGATGAGGAAGAAGTCGCACAGTTCATGACCTCGTTAACGAACTTCGGCGGGTACAATGACATGGCAGAGCTTCTTGTCAACTATACATCGCTAGCTGCTGAGATTGGGAGGCTCGTGAATAAGGGATATCGCTTGACGATCTTGGCACCCAATGACGAGGCCATGGCGCAGCTCACTCCCGAGCTACTGAATTCGCCTCTAGAACGCATTCTGTATTATCATATTCTGTCTGAGTATCAGACTGAGGAGAGCATGTACAACGCTGTGCGCAGATTAGGTGTCCAAACGTATAGCACTCTGCAGCATCCGCTGAAGCTGTCAGCGCGGGAATCTGATGGCACAGTGCTGTTTGGAGAAGGCGAGAATTCCGCACATATATACGATCATGATATCTATATTGATGGTCGACTTTCTATTCAGGGCATTAGTAAGGTCCTAATTCCTCCATCCGAAACGCCAACGCCTCTCCCGTCAGCATAGAGGTAGGCGCAGCCGCACTTCGCCAAGTTTGCATCTGAATTTTTTCTGAACTCAACAGTCGCAATTTCTTTGGTGTGATCCAGATATGTTTCCACCATGGAAGACACCAGTCGACCTAACCCTATGTTGTGCGGTCTTTAGGTTTCCAGGTCTGATGTGATTGCTAGGGTTATGTAATCTCAGCCTTTGGGGAACTACATTGCTGATGCTTCACAGGCATGAGTCAATTTTGTAGTTACCATTTGAATGGGCGAAAACTGGGGTTTGTGCCTCTGGCTTATGTCACAGAGATAAATCAAAAGTTGTGCAAGCTGATAACACCAGCAGGATTAAACTCACTCTCAGGCCTCCATATCCAATACTTCTGATCACAAATATGCTTGAAATGTGCACACTTTTCGGTTAGCTAGGAAAGGTTAGTACCTCTGTTCCTGAGCTTTGTTGAAAACAGAAAACAAACTTGAGTGACATCTTGCTTACTTTGCTTTTTGAGATTGGTGAGGAGGATTAAGTACAGTATGTCTCACAGTCATGTCTGTGTGCTTGATGTGAAGAAAGCCTTGTTAATTACAGCTGTGGAGACAGAAAATGGATAATGACGGGCTGGCCAAGACTTCTAGCTGTGGATATCAACAGTGTTATGGCCCCAATCTAAGATGAGCACTCTGCCAAACATGTGAGCAATGTGGCTTACAGATGAGTACTGATGCAAATGCAATGCTATGGGACACTGTGCCAATTGTTTGCATGAAGAGTCCTCATCAAGAGAAAAGCAGTTCGAACCATCCTTGCTGCAGTAGGAGCTACCTCCATGAATTAGACAAAGAAATTTGAGCAACCAAATTGAACCCATCTACTCTGTCAATAGCATCTATTGTGGTCTCAGCTGCACCATGGCATTGCCCATGACAGCATTCATGTTTGTCAGAAACCTTATACATAGTCCTGTTTGTAGAATTGCATGTAACTGACAAACATAAATCAGCTTGATTCTTCTGTCCTGCCAGTGACCTTGAACATGCATGAAGCACTCTCATCAAGAAAGAAGCTATTGACTTGCAGAAATCAAAAGTTCTGATCAATTTTGAATTTGTGAAATAAAGTCCTCTCTCTACCATATGGTCAACTGGCTTCCAACCTCTCTTGCTATCAGGTTCATTAAACTACAGCCAATTTGTCAAGTCTGTTTTGAGTTTCTATTGAAGGGATGGTGAGTGTTCTTCATCAAGTTACGATTCACTGTTACATAGCTTCAAGGAGATGTAACTAAAGGTGACTACTTTCTTTCTCATTGAACTCGGTGTATTCATTTCTCAGTGAACTCAGTGTCTTTCTTTACATTGGGTTATTGTGCTTCCTGTCTTCAATTTCTGGATGAAGGTGTGGCTTTACTTTGTTTGCCTTCACTTCCTGCACACCGCACAAAACCAATGTAAATGGCACAACTGAACAATCAGGAGGGCTGGCAATCCTGTACATCGAATCATAAAAAATTGCTCTCCAGTCAACTTCGAGAGTCACTTGATAAAAGTCCCTGCAACAATAATAGGCCTCTGTCACTTTGCCACATGGCGACGTTCCCCTTGAGTAGGGTGGGCCTTAGTCTCTCTCCTATGACATCTGTCCTCCACAGCCTGTCTCTTAGACGTTGTTTCTTTTCCAAACCTGAACCTGCTGCCTTCAATTATTCAGCAATCATCGGAATCACGACCAATCAGGATATTGTGAGTTACCTATAAGTGTCCACCAGATTTGTCCTGTTTGTAAATGGTGTGGAGGGCACTCTGGGTGTGAAGTTGTGGGGGAACTTCAATGACCTACTCAACTTACAGATCAGAAACTCAAAAGGAGCTAGGACAAGCCCATAGCCAAGTCCAGGCCTGCATTGTGGGAATGTCCCCCACCCATAGGCCTAACAACCACCACAGAGAGAATTCTTAGTGTAATTTTAAGGCACCTCAAATATGGGAATTTGATCACTACGATAGGGTGGGGGAAATTTCATGGAATTTTCCCTAATGAAGGTTTTTTTTTGGAAAGATTTCTATTTCTAAGATTATCTCGATTATTGCAACATTGATTACGTAGGATAAGGCCCTGCTGTCAGGGAATTACTGCGTGGAGCTTGGATGGAGCCCTCAGTGCTCACACAGTAATTCCCTGATAGCAGGCCCTTACTCTATACTGTACCCATTTTAAGTGCCAGTTGAAACGTTGCCATACATAGTTCACAAGGCCTAGGAAGGGAGGGTTTTGTAGGAGTGGGAGAGTTCGTACACCTTCTTATAGGCCTAAATTCACAGGAATGGGACATTACACCTAAAGACCCCTCTTACTCTTAAGGGGTATGCATTTGAACCTCCTCTTTTCTAGTGAGGACATTTACAGAGATAAGGTGCCCTCCAAATACACTAGAAATTTCTTCAAGTGCGCACTTTACATGCTCTAGTCCTCCAGTTGGCATTTAGGAAGATGACATGACAATAGTCGGAGGCAAATAAAAAGTTCCAGGATCGTAGAAACTGAGAACTAGGAGGAAATCAAGGGAGATCTCAGGATGCGTCAGGTCCTTTTTACCCAAGGACTACTACCAAGTTCAGCGGTGGTCACTTACTGACCAGAGTAGTTTGGGCAAAATGATTGACTTCACCTACCCCAATTTTATCCCCCATGTAGGTACTAAGGAACAGAGTCTACTCACAAGTGCAAAAAATGCACTAGCATGGTGTTGCCAAAGATGTCCAATGATAATTGGCTTGTGCAACGTTAGGTTCTACCCGGTAATCTATCCCATAAACCCTCCTACTTCCCTCACACACTGCCTATGTAAGTGGGTATCATAGTTAAGTAGGTGGGGAATGTAAGTAGTTACTACCTATTTAGGTAGGAAGGTAAGTAAGGAGGGCACTTGGGGGCAATTAGGTAGGTATATGCGTGCAGATGATCAGTACATACCCAACCACACCCTGGTTAGCTGTGGGATAGGAATACAATGCAAAAGTGGTTTCCTATTCACACACCATCCATCCTGAGAGGTGTGGCTTAACTCTGCCCCAACAGACAAAATACTCAAAATAACTTGAGTGTTTTGAGTTTCGATTCAGGGTGGAATAACATTCCCTTCCAATCAAGAATTTTTTCCAAATTTTTTAGGTCGACAAATTGGTTAATAAATTGACTATACCAAATGAACAGAAAAATTAGTTTAAATTCAGCTTCAAAACTATTTGTTCAAAATTTTCTCCCAGAAATTCGCCAGGGTGCAAAATCTCCTGCTTCTGACCTACAACAATGAGGACATGGTTCATTTCTAGCATTCAAAACGGGGCAGCTGCAACTGCCTGATCCACTTTCATTCCACCAAAGATCTGCAATGAAGAAGCAATTAACTTGGTTATCTACCTCGCATTTTGTTTATATGTGTCACCTCAATGACTTTCAATCCAGCTTCTTAAATCCCCATTCCTGCAACAATTTGGTTTCAAGTTCGAATACTCTTGCAATTGATTTACAGTACGTCTACAACAAACAACACCATAGAGTTTATTATTCAAGGAGTGGACTGTGGAAGAGAGTGCAACTGTAGTCGATTGGAATACCAAGGCATATTAAAGAGATTTTACTCACAGGGCGTCTGCCAAGGCTGTTGTTGTTGATGGACCCAAAAGCTTCACAACTCCACCTGGTCCGGCCAACCAGAGTTAGCATTTATAACAAGCGGCTCTGCTACAAGAAGCTCTCTCCTGAAAATAATGTATTACGTTTAATGTTATATTATGAACTGAAGTTATATTGGATGAAAGTTTGTTGGCTTTATGAAAGATCATGGTTTTTTCTTTCACCTTTGTACTAAAAAAAAAGTTTTTTAACCATCTTAGAATTCATTGTGGATATTTAGAAATTGAAACCATAGTTTCATTGTCTTTTCTTTAACCATACAAATGAATATAAATTTGTAAATAATTATATTGTTTAAGAAAACTCAAAAGTTTTTCAAACTTGGATAATGTAAACAATTTTTAACAATGTGCATGAGATATTTTGATGTTTGATGGGTGTAAATGTGGATAAAAACATTGTTCAAAATTTTTTTTTGTCTTGTTATTGATATTTATGATTTTTTTATGCACACTGTTCATGAAAAAAATGTAAAAATGCAAATTCAAGTCACAAAATGAGGTGCCAACATTTTGGGGACAATTAATTAGGTGGAAAACGCAACATTTACATGCATATATTCACAAAATTTACACTTTAAATAAATGGAGACATTAATGGTTTTTTTGTTATACATTGGAAATGTGTTTCGTAATTTGAATGTAATATAAATCAATTTGTGAAAACTTGACCAATATGCTTCTATTACACCATATTTGCATTCATTTCCAAGGACATTTGCCCATATATGGTCTAATTAAAATCCATCTTTTGTGGTGCTTTCATTAAATTGTGATTTTAATTGGAATTTATCCATGAAATATAATATTTCTTGTTTATTTTTTGCTTGGTTATTGTTTTTTAGAATGTCAACATTAAAATATCCCACAATGATGACTGGACAATGTTTGGGAGATTGTTGAATTATAGTTTGAAGATTGTTTAGGAATGTAAAAATTGAACATGATTGAGTTCTATGCACACATACAATATGTATTTTTTTAATGTATTAATATTAAAAGTTGTTGTTATATATTTTGAACCATCGTTAGTTATTGTATTAAAAGAATCTAAGTGCATGTGTAAGTCATACATCATCATTAACCCATGACCATCATAGAGTGAAATATATGAATACTTCGATGAATTTATAAATTTGTGCACATTTGTTGATGCATGGTGTATTCTTGTTTTTATAAAACATAAGATATGAGACATTTGAAGATTATGTTCATGATTAATGTTTTCATAATGTTGGCATGAAGAAGTCGTATTCAAGGCTTGTATAATTACATGGGAATTATGTAAGTTTTTAATTGAAGAATTAATGGTATCCAAGTTGCAATTGTTTTCAATCTATTCATTTCTACACGTACTCTTGGATTCACATAAAAAATTTCATGTTGAAGAAGAGCTAACAAAAATAGTTTTTCTTTTGTTCAAATGTGGGATAATGATGTATATGTTAACCCATGTATTTTAATGTTAATGGGATCAAAAACCAATTCATATAGTGATAATCCTTGAAAATGATGAATGGTTCTTGTTGTTGCAAGTTGAATTGAATATTGAATCCTTGTTATGATAAATGATTAGGATTTACCAACTTTTATATCTTTGATAATAGGTTCAATTGGTGCCCATTTTTATTACATGTTGTTGTCATAACAATGATTATATATTTTTCTTGATAATGTTCCAATTTTAAAATTCTAAAACATTATCCATATAATGATTTTTTCACAATATGTTGTTGATGCTTTAAAAATGCCATCAGCTCCATTCACAAGACCATTAAATGTGCATAGTTACTAGCACATAATTCAACGAACATATCTTTTTTAATATTAATTGTAAAACACAAACCTACAATTCTACTTGGATCATTTGAAAGTTTGTAAGATGGTGGGCATGATTAATGGTTGATGTCCATTGCTTTGAAAATAAGCATGGGACCTAATGTGTTAGTGAACAATTTTTGCACAAGCTTATTTGTATAAAATAAATATGAAATCATAAAATTGTTGGGTGGTTGTTGATTACAAATTGAATTTATAAATTCAATATCCTTTGTATTTTTTGTTACAATACAAAATTTGTTCAAAATTTGTATAAAGACCATATCAGACTGTCACATAATTTTATTTAGTTCATAACATTAGACATATGTTTGCCAAAAATTTGGTGTTAATGCATTAAAATTATCTTTAATATTTTGAAACATCCAATTATCTTTCACATGGGGTGTTTGATAGAAATCATATGTCATGATACCGTTAACACCACCAAAGAATTTGTTTTGAATGTGTTTTATAGACCTTAACCTATTATTTATAACATTAAACATTTTAGCACCAATAAATGATATTCCATCTATCACAAAAAATTGTAATTATTCATATCGACATGTAAGCTTATTTAATGAATCTAATGATAAATTTGGTAAATTAAATAAGGATTGTTGGACAGGTATGTTCAATGCTAAATGTATTGTTAAACTGTTAATATTGAAGGCAACTTTACCTATTGATGTCATAAATAAAACCTTGGTTTTTGTTAAGTCAGAAGATATGTCTTTATTGTATAATCATAATAATTCTTGAATTATGAGTTTTAATGTAAAAGTTTTACTAATTCTAGCACCCCCTATCAAAAATAAACATATCAATGTATTAGGGTACAATTATTTTCTATGCATAACATCATCAAATAGTAGTCTTTGTTCTTCATTTAATTGTTTAAATAAATTACAATATTCAAATTCTTCATCATCATGGAATATGATGATTTTGTGAAAATTTCATCTTTTAAAAATTGTGATTTTTGGTTTGATATATTACATGATTGAATGACAAAGTCAAATCATAAATCATAATGTTCAATATTGATTGTGTTTAGTACATGAATTATAGGACGTGGATCATTTACCTCATTATCTATATCATAAGCCCAAATGTTAGTTGAATGTGATAGTTTTGATTTTGAATCTATTGAATCATCCATTTCTTTTGTATTTGGATATGGCATTTAGTAATTGAGAATATATTTAATCTTAGAAATGTCATGTTGTTGATAATATGCATCATGATAGGTTACATTCATTCCAGTTGTGAATTTTTTGAATTTTGAAATGGTGAATATAACAAATTTTGTTCTTTTGACTACTTTTCAATATCTTTATATTTATTATAATTCATAAACCTAATAATTTTGGGTTTGCAATGTTTTTGAAATCTTTTTTGTAATGTTATTAAAAAAACTAAACTTTACTAATGACAACGATTCATATTGATGAGGACGATTCATATATTTTTCTATGATCAATGAACACATTATATTAGTTGAATTTGGTTCCAATTCATTTAATGCAACTTTTGATTTTAACACAAAAACACATTTTTCAAAAAGAGAAATGTTTATAAATTGAAATGTTCGAAATGAATGATATAATGGTAAAGAAGGCACAAGGTAAGCAATAAATTGAGTAACCATTTGTTGTGTATTAAAAAAATAATAATTTAATTTTTGAATTTTTATATTTGCATCTATATTATTTATAATGCATTTTTTAATGATAGAATGATGTTATTAAATAATTTATTTTTGTCATATATGATGTGCAATATGTTGCAATTGCATATGGGTCCAAAATAAATTGAATATCTATATTTGCAAACCGTAAATGAGCATCATGTATATTAAAAGTAATCGTTTTTATGTTTTTAGGAGTTCGTTTAAAAAAAATGTGTGGTTTTGTTAATTTACTTCTCAAATATAATATATATGTAATTTCATCAAGGTTTAAAGAATTTAAATATTCAAAAAATGATATATTATCATTTTTAAAAAATCTTTTAAATATTGAAATATTTTGTTTGCTTATGTTTGGAAGTATTGTTGTGAAAATGGATAATTTCCATTTGTTTGAAAAGGTTTTAATTTTTTTGTTTCACACCATGAAGCAATGGGTAATGAAATTTATAAACAACATGGTTTGTTTTTTTACATGTACATGTGTGTTGATGTTGTTGTGCATTTTGTCATGAGTTTGGTAACAATGATACATCATAAGAAATATACATGTTTACAAACTGTTCAATTTCTTCATTTGTGTGCACTCCATACATAGATGCATTTTTTATCCATAAAAGTCCATGGTCATGTTTGCACTCATGATTTGGAATTCAATGATTGAAAAAAATCATAAATATACCCAAAAAGATAATGATATTTTGTGATAAGTTTGTAGAAACAAGATGTTTTATGATCATAATATCTTGCACATGCGATAAGTTCAATTCATCTCAATTATGCTATATGAACAAATTAGAAATCTTCTATTTTATTTGGGAGAAATTTCTCCACCATTCAAGAGTAAAAAGCATGTAATGTGTGTAAAATTTTAATGATAGGATCCCATAATCTTTCACTAGATGTAAAAGTGACAAAAAACATTGGAGGACCAAGTTGTTGAATCATTACAAATAAGTTTTTTGCAACCTTTCAAAATAATTAGGTGAATTACGCAAACCTTCCAAATCACAATAACCTAAGTATGATTTGAAGATATTATTTAAATTTGATTTATTTCATACATGATAAACTTTGAAAGTTCTACCACATAGTTTTCCTTTTTGTATTTGCATCTAACCATAATATATGACTTTTTGGATGGAAATTTTAATAACTAAAAAAAGGTTAGAAATATTTGCTGAAAAATTCCCAAATTTATGAAGTAATTCCCATTGATCTATTTGTTGATATGAAAAACCTTCAAAAAAATTTCAAGATTATTTTTAGAACAATGTTAGAAATTTTAGTTTTTTTTAATGTTTATCTTTAAATAAACCTAAACGGCGAAAGTTTTGACTTAGGGCAATAGAATATACAGTATTTTCATAATCCATTATTTTTGGAGCATCTAAAAAATTATTTATCATTGAATTTGCTAATGTACAATGTATTTTTTCATTGTTAGAGTTATAATTATTAGATGATGCATTATTATAAATAGGAATTTGAAATTGTGAATTCATATGCAAAGCAAACAAACCTGTCCATTGATGATGAATAATAACATTCAAATCTTTGTATAATGGTGTTTCAATTAAATTTCATAAAACAACCATCACCATATTTGCATGAACATTTCTTGACATATAAAGTGATTTATATTCGAAACTTCATTTAAAAAACACATTTATTGTTGCACCATCATGTGGTAAACGTGGTAATATTGATTGAGTTTGATCCACATTTGTAGGGACATTAATAACACTACCATGCATCTTATATTGCCCATACATTTGAAGTTTATAAATTGAACAAAAGCAAAATGTGGTGAAATAAGACGTTTTTTTAATTATGTTAATTTTTGAACTAATGGAATGATTTTGTTTGTAGAAAATTTTTATTTGGTACTTGATATGAAGGTGTTTTATTTTCAGTAATATTCTATAAACAACTCTACATATGTATGATGTTGAACTAGGTTTTATTTGAATTTGAAAGTATATAGAAAGTTGTTTTGACAATTGATTTGAAAAACATTTAAGTTGTTTAAAAAAACATGACCTTTCACAACTAAAACATGGAATTATGGGAGCATCTTGGATTTGTTTATTATAAATGTCAACGTATATTGAATTATATGTATTTTCGTTTGTATTAACATTATGTTTTATTTTATTTGATCAAACATCATGTTTTGCAAGAAGTTGTGTGGGAATTGGTTTTAAAGTTTCTTTTAAAATGCATTGAACATATGACGATTGAACTTTTTTATTTATGAAAGATTCTTGTGATTTTTTAATATATATATTTCATGTGAATCAGAATTTGTGATCTTGTTCTTTTAATTTTTGAAAACATGTTGATGAATTTAGATGTTTTTGCATCATAAGTTAAATTTGGACAAACCTTCAATAATTTAGAAATATTGTTGCCATAAAGTGCCCAATCAAAATATTCTTTTTTTTGTTTTTGTGTTATTTAGGTTGAACAATTAGATGGGAGTGTTCCATTTGAATTTTGGGATTTTAAAAAAATTAGTAAGGGAAATTGAAATGAAAAGATTAAACAAAATCTCATTGACATGAACATTTGTATTGTTTTTAAACTTTTTTTGTAAGTATTAAATAAGATTTCTAATTTGTTTTTCAATAGTATTTATATTACAAGAAGTGTTGAACAATGAAAAAACATACTCCAATGGTGAATCCCAATTATCTTTGAAAATGTCCATTAATGCATAATCAAATTTCTCATTTTAATAAAAATGTGATGTAGTTAGTTGCAATAATTGAATAAAAGGTTGTTGCACCATTAATTTCAAAAAAGATGGAAAAAAAAATCTAAATTTATGGTAACTTTGGAATCATTAACTTGAAAAATAAGCAAAGACCTAAATAGACTATTAACATATTGAATTGGTTCAAAATGTTGAGAACTATATGCTATATGTAAGGGGATAAATTGAAAATCCATGCCACATCAAGACATAATGTGATTTGATACTTTATTCCAAATGTAAATTGACCTTTGTAAATATTTAATTATCCAAAATATTACAATGAAATCTCCCCACAAACTTCCGATACTAGCACTTAATGCCATTCTTATCACATATTGATGTTCATTTGTGATCATGCCTTGATGCATATCAAACAAATGTGCCATGTTATTTTGCCTCAATTCAAGAGATGATAAATGATTACCTAATAAATAAAATATAAAATCAAAAAGATAATTATCTATTTCATATTTGTATGTTGAAACTAAATGAAGGTCATATGAATGTAATACATGTTCAAATGATGAATCAACAAGATTTAATAAACATAATTTCATTATTATGAACTTCAATTTAATGGATATTTATATAAACAAAAGCACGGTTCCCACATAAACACATTGAAAAAGATAAAATCAATGACTCATTCAAGACTATTTACTTCTTCTTTTTTTGGAAAATTCCTTGCATTGAAAATTTTTCTGAATTGGAAAATTACTTAAATGGAAAATTCGCTTGGATTAAAAAATTGCTAGCATTGAGAAAAATTAAAATTAAAAATACATATTTTTATCAAAAATTTGCATGTATTGAAAAATTGTTTTCATTGAAAAATTATTTACATTGAAAAACTACTTATATTGGAAAATCATTTGCATTGAAAAACTACTTTCATTAAAAAAACTATTTGCATTAAAAAATAACTTTCATTAAAACAAACTTGCATTGAAAAATTACTTTCATTGAAAAAATTGTTTGCATTGAAAAACTGCTTATATTGAAAAACGACTTTCATTGAAAAAACAACTATCATTGAAAAAATTACTTACATTGAAAAACTATTTTCATTGAAAAATTGTTTCACATACAAAATGTTACATTTTAAAAAAAAATCAGCACTTGATGAAAATTAATGTATGAGAATTTTCCTTTTTGTCAAGAAAAAGAGTATGGAAAAATATATATAATATGGGCTATTTAAACCAAAATTTTCATATAAGGAGTTTCCACATATATAAATTTTTTGTATACCAAAGGTATTATAGAAAGGTCACATAAAAACTATCAACAATTTTAATGTTTAAAAGGGTTTTTGTTTAGAAATTGATTTTGATTCATGAAAATTAAGCTTGTGTTTCATCCTACATTGGACATTATCATTAAGAATAATTGTCGAAGGAACAACTAAACCTTCACGCTTCAAATTGGTTTCCACTGTGAGATAAATTGTTGGATGTCTTCTTGAAAGCCAACAAGGGCAAATGTGGTCAACAATCAAAATTTAACATGAATGTGAATTGAAATGAGGAGTTAAATTTGTATTGGATGAAGCAAATCCAAGAATTCAAATTCTATCATATGCACAATTGCTTCAAACCATTTGTTCTCAATAGTCAATAACATAGGTTCATCATTGGTTACAATGGAACCATGGAAAAAGCCTAAGTTTTGAACCATTGATTTTGAACAACAATCATTACAATAAACACCACCCATTGGAGAAATGATGACATCTAATACATGACAAGTTCCACATATTTTTTGAAATGAAGGCGCAACAAGGCTAGTTATGGACAACATTTTGATCATCTAGAAAAAAAAAGACAATATATTCAAACAAAAAGGTAAATGAAGATGAACATAAACATAGGGAAAATGTGAAAAAAGGTAGATCAATCAAGAAAGAAATAAAACCATGCACACACATACACATAATATGTAAAAAACATAAAAATGAAATGCATAATAAGTGCATAATAAAAATGTTGTGAAAATTTAATAATTTAAATAATTAGTATCTAAAGAAATGAAAAAGAACAAGATAAAAAATCAATAATAATAAAAAATATATCAAGAAGAAATGGTCATTCAAACATGAAAAAAAACATTATACCCCTTTCTTTCAAACCATATATCTCTTTTGTTCTTATTCGTTTTTGGTGATTTAAAATGCTATGGGTATGAATTTAAAGCTTTACAAATATTCTTTGAAGTGCAAAAACATTAGACCAACATCCATATATATATATCTTAAACTTTCAAAGAAAAATTGGTTTTTTAATGCTTAAACCTTACATTTTCACCCCCTTCACTTCCATAAGCCATATTTTGCTCATTTAAAAACCAATTCTAGTGATTTTTGTGATATTAAATGCACCAAGAAAAGGGTTACAAAATCTTTTCAATGTTCAAAGGCTATTGACCAATGTGGAGAAAGTTATAAAATTTTATTTACAAAGGTTTTTCACATACTTGTTTACCTTACCATATTAAAATTACAATATGTTACTTCAAACATTTTATCCCATATTCTTTACTCAAAAAGGAATTTCATTGGATTGTATAAAGACAACTTTTTCACTCTTAGTAACAACATTGTATTCTATGTTTAGTATATAATGGAACATGGAAAATTTTATTAAAAACAGTAATTTCAATATAATTTTATTTTCTATAGGCCACTTTAGTAAAGAGAATTATGCGATTGCCTGGTCTCCCCTCCTCAAAGAAGAAAGATTCAAATGGTTGTTTTTGTTTTGCTTTGTTTTTTTCGCTTTCAATTTGAATCTTCACTTTTAAAAAAGAGGAATCTCCTTAGGAAAAGGAGAATTGGGTTGGCCACTTGAATTTCCTTACTATTTAACAGGGAAAAAAAATGTTTGACCCTAGATTATAAGAGACCATCTAGTGGCCACACATGGTTTTTTTTTTAAAAATTGCTTGGGAACCTGATGACCACTAGGTCATTTAGACGTTAGATTGTGAGGGACGACTTAATCACCATAGGTCTTGTTTTAATTTTTTGAGGGCATGGAAACTTTGTGGCCACAAGGTTGTTTGACATTAGACTGTGAAGGACAACCTTGTGGCCATTGGATTGTTTTTTTTTTTTTTCCCGCATGGAGATTTGGTGGACACCAGGTTTCAACATTGGATTGCGAGGGACAACTTAGTGACCACCAAGTTTTTTTTTTTGTTTGCCTAAAAACCTAGTGGCCACAAGTTCACTTGACACTAGACTGCGAAGGACGACGTAATGACCATTAGCTTGTTTTTTCTTTTTGTTTGGAAACTTGGTGGCTAACATGTTTTTTTTTTTTTTTTTTTCCCCCATTTAGAAACATGGTGGCCATTACGATGTTTCAATGTTGGACTACAAGGGATGACCTAATGGCCACCAACTTGTATTTTTTAATCGTTTGGAAATTTGGTGGCAAGCAAGTCGTTTGATGGTGGATTGCGAAAAATGACCTGGTGGCCACTAAGTCTTTTTTATTTATATTTTTTTGCTTGGAAACCTAACAACCACCAAGTCATTTCAACACTATTAATTTACAAGCAAACCTATAACCTTATCCATTTAGCCAAATTTTGATTCTCTAACCCCTATACTCGTTGAAAAGGTGTTCCCACAATGCCTTTATAGGACAAAACTAACAAACATATAATGTTATATTTATATGGGACAAAAGACCTAACTTAAACCTTTTTCTACTTTGTATTGACTTTAAGTAAGTTGACTATGGTCAATTTCAACTTAACAATAAAAGATCATATCCATGGTTTAGCGATTAAATTATGGTCTAATAATGAACAAAACATCAATACCTTTGGCATATTATAAATTCTAGTTATTGACTTTCAATAACTTTGACTATGGTAGATATCTATTATTAATCATGGATATTGATGGTTTCATGGCTAGATTATGGTCTAATAATGAACAAAACATGAATACTCGTGGCATCTTATGAATTTTAATTATGCACTTCATGTTTACACCTAAACCTTAAATATTTCAACCTAGATTTGAAAGATATTAATACACAACCTTTAAATTAAAAAAATTTCCACTATTTAGCCATTATTTTTATTTCATTCAAATATATTATTATTATTTGTTAAATGTCAAATTTTTTTTATCAAGTACATAAAAAAATTAGACACACAAAAAAGTCAAAATTGTTAGATGTATTAAGCGTTCAATTTTTTTTAAAATATTGAATTTTCTTTTTGTTAAATTTTTAAAATTTTTGTGTTGAAATTTTTCTATTCCCAAAAAAATAAAATACAAAATTATAAAATATTTTCTTGAGGAAAAATCTTCATTAAATCACCATATCACAAAAGAAAAAAAAGACAAAAAATATATATATATATCCAACCCCTTTTTCCAACCACCCCATCCCACACCACCAAAAAAATAATTCCTTGGAAAATTAAAAAAATCCCACCTTCCTACCTCGAGAAACAACCAAACTTCTCCCTCCCATGCCACCCAAGAAAGAAACCTTTGGGTTAGTCCCCATCCTCAAAAAAATTCAGCTATCCCAATCCCTTAAAAAAACTCTCCTTTGGAAAGGGGTGGAATTACCCCATCCTCCTTTCCTCACCCAAAAAAGCCCCTTTTGAACAAGAAAAAGTAAATTTTAACCCCTTGTCCCTTTTTCTTAAAGCTCCATTTACAACTTGTAATTCTTTCAATCTAATTGAATTATCCATTCTTACACCCATTGAAACTTCATAATAAAAAAAAAAACATGTCAGAGAAGGAAAAAGAAATTAAATACTTTAACCCCTTTGCTCTCCCTAAATTTTCACTTATAAATTCCACTATACCCCCACCCAACTTTATAAACTAGTTGTGTTTGCCCCATGCATGCATCTTAAAACCTAAAATCATACATGCATATCTATTATCTTAGGGCAATAATAACTTTTTATAACATAAAAATCAACAACAATACAAAAAAAAATCAATTAGAAATTAATTTCATTATGATTTTTGTTATTAAATCTTCATCAAAGCCTTATTGAAGTTTTCAAAATAACATAAAATTAATTTAAAAAAATTATATCTCAAAAACAAATTTTATATTAATTTAAAAATTGACATGCTTTATTTTAATCAATTCTTGCATAATTTTTCAAATTTCATTTTAATAAGATTTAAAGTCATTGAAACTAATTATTTGTATGTTTATCAAACACATTTCGTTTAAAAAATTAATCATATGAATTGTTTTTTACATTTCATAATGATATGAAACTTTGTGGTACAAAAAGGCAAGTGACAACCCAAAAAAGTAAAATGATATAAAAACATGATTAAATCAATTACCCACCATTCATATTTTGAGAAGAAACCCAACAAAGCCAATAAAAAACTTACACGCAAACCTATAACCTTATCCATTTAGCCAACTTTTGATTCTCTGACCCTTATATTAGCTCAAAAGGTGTTCCCAAAATGCTTCTATGGGATAGAGCCAACAAAGGCATAAGAGGGTATATGAACTTACTTTCACATAGCACTCATAGGCTAAGAGCCATGCCACTTACAATGGATGGTTTGAGGTTAGATAGGGAATGAGAGAGCATTAATTCCCATGTGAACGGCCAAGTTGTTCCACTTTATTGATACCCTCCACTCCCAACATGCCAAATTATAATGGATAAATGATTAAACTTGGCTCCCCAGTTTGTCAAATATGAAAATAAGGTGGGATATTAAAGTTAGCCATAAAGTTGGGCAAAGATGGCATGGAAGGCCCATGTTTGTTCAAATCACAAGACAAAATTGCAAAGATGGCATCAAAAACCAACACATGGGGCCAACACAAAAATGCACATGGACATCTTAAACAAATTTGCAATTTGAAATTAATTGTTTAAAATGTTGCTTGCTAGATTATATCAAGAATTGACATTTAAAAAAAAAGACAATCATGTACATAATACAAGTATGGCAACTTTTCAATTACAATCAATTCTAGTTGTATGGGTGCTTATGTCAACCTAAAACCATGTGTAGGAGTTTGTAGTTCTTTTGACATTCCAATTATGGTCCATTTTGGTGTTATGGTTGGTATTTTGGTATTGAAAACATGAATAGGATTCAAGTTATCTTCACATTTCAATTATGATCAATTTTGGTTAGGTCTACAACTCTTTTAACATTCCAATTATTGTTCATTTTGGTGTTATGATGGTATTTTGATCTTGAATACACCATTAGGGTTCTACAACTTTCTTGGCATTTAAATTATGATCAATTCTAGTTGTGTGGGTGTTTATATCAACATGAAACCATGTGTAGGGATTTGTAGTTTTCTTGGCATTCCAATTATGACCCATTTAGGTTGGATGGGTAGTTGTTTATACCTAAACCCCACACTAGGGGTCTACAACTCTATTGGCATCTCAATTATGACCTATTTTGGTTGTATGGATGGTTATTTATACCTAAAACCTGCATTAAGGATCTACAACTCATATGGTTGAATAATTATGATGCATTTAGGTTTTGTGGGTGGTTATGTGAACTTGAAATTTAAAGGGTAGGTTTGTAGCTTATATGGCCACTCTATTACAAACAATTTTGGTATGTGTGGGTGGCTATGGGAATTGAAACCTAATTGCAAGTTTGCAACTCATTTGGGCTTTAAGTTTTGATCCATTCTAGTTTGTATGGGTGGTTGTTTGAACTTGTGACCCATTTGGGGTTTTTAAATTTTTTTACTATTACTATGATGTCATTAAAAAATAGCACTATAATCATGTGTGTCATATTTTATGACTAATTTGGGTCATGTTAAATGGGTTGAAATGCATAAAGTCTTGACCAAAGTCAGTGACCAAAACTTTGAAATCTAGAAAGTGGGTTTGGAATTCCAATGACCAAACTATCAAAATCTAAAGATAGTTTTGAAAATCCTAGAAATTGAACTTGTGAGTAGGTTTCAATGTCTATGCTTGTTTGAATTGTTCGCATGATTAAAAAGACTGAAAATTCCATGGTAGCCATTGAAGTCATGGAGAATGATGATTAGCTCAAGACACATCAATTTGAATTGGTAGTTTTGCTCAACACAAAGGTGTTCTTGAATGAGAAATTACATATGCAAATAGCATAAATTTTCCAATATGGTTACATTCTAAATTACACATTTTGCCACATATAGCACACATAAAAAACAAGTAACACAATTAATTTCAAACGCAATTTGGAGATCAATGTATGCTAGTTATCAAACTAAGTATTCAAATTTTGTATGTTGCAAAAGAAAAATTGAAAGACCACCTACATGATAGTGACCTTGAAAGAATTAAAAATAGGAAATTCCAATGACAAAGGGGGTGAGAGGACAATGTTTTAATGTGATGAAATGTTCTAACATATGAAAACCACAAATGGGCATGTTTTAAGAAATGTTTTGAAGAGACACCAAAATATGATAAATGACATACCCATACCCAACTCCATGATGCCTATTCTTACATCTACTATCCTTAAGCTTAAATCTTCCACACCTAACCTTTTTGGATCCTTAGAGATTTTAGACCATCTACAAGTGATTTTGAACAAATGTTGACTAAGGCATGGATGCTACATAACCAAGAGCATGGCAATGATGGCATCCCCTTTTTCCTCCACATCTAAGATTTAGGATGTTTTTTTAGTAAGCAAAGTGGAAATAAACAATGAGTGGAAAAGAAAAATCTAAATAAAAAATTTAAAGGTAATTAGAGGTTCATGTGTCGTAGCAAAGAAGACTTTATATCAAAGGTTAGAATAGTTTTGGACCTTTAGCTATAAGTACCCTTCTTAACCATGTGTAGTTGAATCAAAATTTTGGTCCCCAACTATCATAGATGCCAACACCATAGAGTTCATTCATATGAATGTTCATCCATTACTTGTAATTAACTTGTACATGGCTCCTAATTTAGTTTCAATTCACTTTTAGTTAACTCTCAATTAACTTCCAATTAGCTATTAATTCACTTGTAATTATATTTTTGTTCATTTCCAATACACTTTTAATTAACTTTTAGTTAAGTTTCAGTTAAATTTTAATTCATTTCTAGTTAATTCATAGTTACATATCAATTCATTTCTAATTTAGTCTTAGTTAATTCATAATTCACTATTAATTCTCATATGGATAGACATGGGCCACATGTAGGTTGGAAGTTTTTTGAAAAACATTCTTAAGCTAAGTGTTTGATGGGTATAAATAGAAGTAGAATCCCACATTACCTTTAGTCTATTCAACACTAATTTTGAGTATGTATCTTTGTCAGATTTTGTTTTGTTCTTGTCATGTTTTTGTAATAAAGTCCTTTTGCATTCACATTGTGCACACATTGTGTTTTTGCTTTTGATTTTCTTATTCCTTAACCTGGATTTACAATTAGACCTGCTTTCATTCATGTGGTTTGGAAATCTTGTTGTTTAGTTTTCTTTGTGCCCATGACACCAACCACCTTGAATGTGAAGTCCATATGTTTCTTGTTTACGAAGTTAATGAAGATAAATTGTAGCTTGGAACATACGTGTATATTTTGGTTTTGTTGAATTGAACTTCTTCACAAGGCATTTGCATTTTCTTTTCAATGCACCAATGTCAACTCCATTTGAACCTAAAACCTACATGCATGTTATTAAATGTTCACATTGCATCATGGTCTACATTTGGGGCAAGTTCCCATTGCTCTATTTTATGCATAATGAACATCTTTTCATTCATGTACCTTGAATTTCCTAAGAGATACTTAAAGTTGTCATTTCCATGAGTGAAATATTAACATTAGTTTTAGTAGACATTTAAATGTTACAAAATGTTAAGATCATGATAGGACCTAGGGTAGTCGATGTTTATGTATATGAACAATTTATGATTATCAAGAATGTCCATGTTATTCATTGCATAGATATTTTTCCAACCATTGAAGTAAGTCTTATGTGCCTCATTATTCCATGGTTTTTAGATTTTGAGCAAATATCATCGATAAAACCAATACAACTTGACAATTCCTACAATTATGTACCCAAGGCAACTCTTTCCTTGGGCATCGATCATTAGATTTCATCTACAAGTGCATCATTAATGCATGATGCAATGAACAATGCAGTGTCACACAAAGCATATTTTGATGAATTCCACATGAAGGCACCATACATCATGACATTGTCATGCTTCATGTACGAAATGAAGTTTAGGAAACATTGATCCAACATCAATTTTGATGACTTGTTCAAAACAATTAGAGCATACCTTAACCCAACCTTTAAACCAAACCATAAACTTATAAATTTGACCCTAAAACCCCTAACCCTAACATCAAACATTAAGTCCTAATTTCAAACCTTAAAATCAAACTTGAAAGCCCATAAAACTAGACCTAAACCCTAATCTCTAAACCTTAACCCTAACCCCTAAAGCCTAAACCCGAAATTGAAACCTTAAAAATCAAAATTGAAAACCTTAAAAATCAGACCTAAAAAATTTAACACTAACTTCTTAACATTATACCCTAATTGAAACCCTAATAATCAGCTCTCAAAACCCTGAAATCAGATTTACAAACCCTAACCTTTAAACCTTAAACCTTAACTTGAAACTCCCAAAATTCAAGTCTAAGCACTAAACCCTAGGTAAAACCCTGGAAAAAGTATCTAGAAACCCTAACCCTAATTCCTAATCATTAAATCCTAATTTTTAACCCTATAAATCAGATGTAAAACATTAAAAATTAACTTGAAACCTGATAAATCAGAAAAATCAGATCTTAAACCCTAATTAAGACTTTTAACCCTGTAACCTTAACTTGAAAGTCTAAAATGAAGACTTGAAAACCCTAAACCTTAAACCCTAAGTCTAAACCTAAAAATCAGACTTATCCCATAATTAAAAATATATATGAAATAGGAGGATCTAACATGGGTTCTTATGGTAAGGACCACAAAAGAAACCAACTCATTGAACTATTGCAATGTAAAATTTGTCAAACTTTTGAAAAATCTTGATGTGATTCACATTGTAGCTAATAAATCCCAAACACCAATAGTCGGGTCCATAGATTGCCCCATTCCTTCCTCCATTTCATGTGGAGTGAAAAATTCATTGGAGTTGCAAGATGTTGCTAACATCATTTGGAAGATCATGAGATCATCTTGATACATATCCTTTAGGAACTCTTCATCACTTGAGGTAAAAGTAAAATCATCATTACTTGAAAAAAGAGCCATTTGAGAAGCTTGAAGAAAACATTTTTCAAGTTTTCAAATGAAAATAAGATGAAGTCAAGAATGATTTCTTCATTACATGCTTGCCATGAGAATCTAAATCTACAACTTCCAATTTGCTTTAACCCTAAACCCACCTTTTTGGAGCTGATTTTTAATTTCCTCATTTTACATACACAAAGACATGAACTTAAAACAAATTTTTTCATCACTATTTTTAATCCACAGTTATCTCTATTAATCTTAACTACAAATCTTGATTTAAAACTCCAATATTCTACACAAACACAAAGAATGTTATTTTACAAAAATTTAAAACCCCAAAAGTGAAACTGTACTTGAAAAAACTTAACCCTAAACACTTAAAACCTAGCCCTACAACCCTAAAAACCAAACATTCAAACCCACACAAAGATTGTCATAACCCCAAACCCTCAATGGCCAAACCTAACCCTATTCATATAGTCAATAACCATAGCCATATACCCATAACCAATAACCAAAAGCGGATACCCATAAAACTAATGTCCATATAACCAATAGCCATAGCCATTGCCACTAGCCAATAACCAATTGTGAATAGCTGATAGCCATATAACTAATGGCCATATAGCCATAGCCATGTAGCCAATGGCCCCCCTTACCCCATAGCCCCCTAACCTCCTAGCCCTAGCCCCTATAGCCCCTATAGTATAGCCTATAGGTGGGCAGTACATTGTTGACCAAAAACAAGCTACTGTGCCTAGTTTGGGGATCCCATCCTGGGTTTCCCCCATTTTGGTCCCTTATTTGGACACTTCACGGATAATACTTTATTTAGAGGATGAGATCAAAATGGGTCTGAGGTGGTGAGAGTGGGGCCCAACTAGGCTTCACTTTAGGGATATCTTTATTGTTTCGTCTTTCTTCTTGGGTGCAATTCATTAAGTCTTCATTATTCCTGATGACTTGGGAAAGGGATCAGATATTCTATAAAACCAGACTTAGAAACTTATATTAAGCTTGGTTGCAATCCAATTGAAACGGAGCAAATTCCTCCTTCATATGGCCTTCTTAGGAAGGTAGATATACAACTATGGAATGTATCAAACACAAGGAGATGAAACTTGGTATATCAGGTATCAAGTGTTCATGTGCCACGCTTGCTTTAGCATGTTTGATTGAGAACCAAGTACTCTTCTAACCCAGTTTTGCTAACTATATTTTAACTTATTATGCTCAAAACCTTGCAAATTGAAGGTCAATGTTAAAACCTTTTGTCTCGGCACATGTTGCTGGCTCTCCCCATGGTCTCTTAGTTCTTTCACCCAAGTGATTTTAAAGATGCTCTTGTCATTCTTAGCTCACATGGATTTGTAAATCACTCCCACCCAAGATTGAAATTAAATATATAGAGAAATTGTTCAAGGCAAGATTGCTTCATATTCATGCAATGTCAAAATGTGACTTACTTATAAACACTAAATTATGTTGGAAAGAAATGAGAGTTGTTCTACACTCATGACAACAATGACTGTTAAGCTAAAAGCTTTATTGACAATAATGGAAAACCTTGGAAACAAGGGCCACTGAAGAGCTGCACACTAGAATTCAAGGGTCACTTGGTATTGACATGCTTCTTCAAATAACGGTCATTGCCCATATGCCAATGATGTGCATGCCGATATAACCTACTAGACAAGTCATGCAACAAGTCCTTCTGTAAAGCAATTGTGCATGGACAATTATATTCCTAGCTAAATACATCTATCACTGATTGCAAATGTAATTTTTTGCGTTAAAGGTCAAAATGTTTTGGGTGCAAGGCATTTCAATAGATGTTATTAGATAGTAGTATTTGGTGACCTTTCCCTCCCGTTTGTCAAAACATGCATTCGTTCCAGGGTGCACCCAATTAGTGTTTTCTTTTTTTAATTTTCTAAAGAGCCTTCTCACCAATTTGGGGCGTCAGACAATTGGCAATAGCAACTAAAACACCCCTTCGGTCCCCAGCTCCCCAATATGGAGGTACAATTGTGCATCTCTAAGGGGCCCTCTACAGAGCTCATTTCTTTTATGGCTAAACAGCAATGAATTCAAATAAAGTTACATTTACATACCTTAATTATGTCATGGCCATTACCACCTTCAATCAAACTTAAAAACCTTCATATTGTCTCCTGTTGATAATAAAGATAATAATGTTCTACTTTGTAGTTGGGTTGGGGCCTTTTGAAGGAAGGCCCATCATCATCAAGCTATGCACAACAACCTGCACAGTATGAAGAAATTATTCATCCAATGCATTTACAAAAAAATTAAACATGACTATTGCCAATATTAAGCAGTGTGTCACTTCTGGCTATGAGTTCCATCTATAGAACAAGAGGAATAAGTTTCACCTTCTAAGGAAAGTCCTTCCATGCTCCTCTCCTACTGTTGAACTCCTCCACTGGACCCTGAACTCTTTGCAACTAGAGACAGAATCTAACACAAGGTGTGGAACTGACTTCCAATCATTTGGTGTTTGAAAACAAGATCATTGGACTATATGACCACAACAATTGCAAGCATGTCCTCCCAAAGCTCAGACTAAAATCCTTAACAAATGAACCACATGAACAATACCTACTCAATACAAATATTCTCCAATCATTACACTTAGAAGTCATATGGTAAGATACTTGTGAGCTAGGAGGTTCAACTTCAGTAAGCTTTCCCACACTAAATTCCAAAGGACCTCCATAAAAGTATGTTACAGGAAAACTTAGTGCAAGGTCCAACCAACTATTGAAGCTATGAAACCAATGACAAGCGTTATTGTAAGATCTACTGCAAGTATTGCAACTATCTTCATTTTCATGCCCACCTCCATTGACCTCCAACTGGTGTTCCCTTGTCATTGCCCCTAACTGAACTATAATCTATACATGAGTGTCCCTCCAAAGAATTGAATGATTTCACATGATTGAAACAGTTTTTGTTGTAGCTGAACTAACTTGACAAGGATTTTACCAACAGTTGCGTCGAGAAGAAGTTTTTTGCCATAACCAACAACATGAAACTTGTAAGATAGACGGGGAAAGAGAAGCAATGAGAAGAGAGTGATCAAGTGAGTCACAAGAACCACTCCTTGGCAAAAAAAACTTAGTCATGAAGTTACCTTCACCTGTACAGTTGGAAGGCCAAAGAAATTTGTGCTTCATCTTCCAGACGAAACCATTCCAAGCAATTCTGGCTAAAAGTTTGATGCACACATGTTGTTGGCACTGCTTAAGCTGTTGAATGAATCCTGTGCTGAACTTCGTGCATCTTGCAATTCCCAATCAATTGACATCAAGAGGAAGTCCACCCTGGAACATTATAGCCACTTATGTGGTAGCAGCATAAGCACCTAAGCCAAGTGACTTGGGTCGCTTCACAGCCTCCACAGGGCTGGCTATGCCTTGACCATCTTTGCCAAGACCCTGGCCTTCCTGAAAACCCATCTTTGACATCATACGAGATCCAAAGCCACGGGTGTGGGCCTCAAATGTGCCAATTGCTGAAGCAACCACTGCAATGCCCTTTATTTCAGTCAAACCTGCAGCCTCTTTGCTCGATCTTTCCCCCTTCTCAGTGATACCTAAGGCATGGGACCCCAAAGGAAAGCCAGAAGTAACTACTAATGAAGGGCTTTCTTCTTGTGATCTGATGATGCCACTTGAGACAAATGACATTGGTTTGGATGCATATGTAGTAGTTCCTTGGCCCCTTTTTTCAGTACTTCTCTGTCCATGACCTGCTACCAATAGGAGTGTAAGCATCTTCAGACAAAACACATTCATACATTGAACAAAGCAATTCCCTCAGGATACAGTTCCCAGCTAGCTAACAGAACAAGGACCAACCCACATTTACCTGATGGTTTCATTTTATGCTTCCACTGCTGTGAGGAACCTTCAAATTGGTCATTTTTGTAATGCTTGTGGCTTCTCTGCCTATTAAGACTTAGCTGCATGATCTGTGAAGCTTGTGGAGCAGCACTATTGGATTTTTTGACCATTTTGTGCCCCTTGCTTGTCATTGTCCTACTAGAATTTGGCATTCCAACTTCTGCACCTTGTCCAAGCATCTGCAGTCACCATGGATCACAATGACACAAATCTGAGGAGATAATAAAAGCAGCTTCAGAGAAAATAGCCCAGGACAACATCATAGGATTAGCTCCAACACATCTTGATGCTGGGGGTACCTCACCTGATTTTTCTTTCAACCATCTAGCTACCACAACACAATGGCATGAGGTGAAACTCACAAATAGCAACCGATCTTTGTCTATGCCTGTAGGCAAGCTAGTGTGCCTCGTGTGAGTCACTACTGTGAACCTGTCATGAAGGCCCACCACATCATCAGATAGGTCCCACAATCCTATAGCGACAGTCTAGCCCCCAAATCCCCCATCTAAGACAGACACAAATAAGGCACAATGGAAGCTGGCATCACCTATACTGGCACTGCTATGGAATCGATTAGAATCTCAGATCAGGAGTACAGAAAACCCACAAACCTTCTCTTGCCTGAGCCCTGACTGCTACTTTTCAATCTGTAGATGGAGGCTAACTTATGGATCTGCACAGCAGCACACATAACCTGATGTTCATAAACAGAGGCCTGATATCAAGCTAGATGAACTGTTTGCAAGTTCACCATCTTCAAATCAAACCAAAACTGACTGTGACTGGGCTGGCCTGGAAATAAAGGAAAACAACAGGTTGGCCAAGTATACTCTGCAGGCACAGTTGAACCCTAGAACTTCTGGATACTTCAGGCAATGATGTACTGCTTCAAGACTGATCATTGAAGGAACTCTATGGTGAATTCTCTTGAAGATTGCACCTGAGCACGATCTCGGTCTTCCATGGGCTCAAATGCAAAAATATCCACAGATTTTGTCACCACCTCTTCCAGTGCCTATTCACTCCTCATCATCCACAAATCATTAGCTCCAAGGACCTGACTTTATAACTGGTGCAGCTATAATCTTCCACTGAAGCAAGTAGATGTTGCATGGGCAAAAACATCAACACTGTTACAGAGTATTATCCTAAAGATTCAGGGTGCTACATCAACTCAGGATATTCATTTTCCAACATTCTGAAAGTTTTAACATGTGGATTCTGGTACACTCAAGGACTGTACCGCATTGACAGCTGCAAGGTCAAAGCCACGGCATTGTGCACGAATCTGACGTTTAGCAGCTATCTGCTCCTTCCGTTGTCGTTTCTTTTCCCCTGTGATACTCTGCCACCTTAGAGCACAACTTCACATTGTCTGGACAGGTAAGAGGAGACATACTGAACACAAAGGACTCAAACAGTGAGTCTCATGTAACAAGCCATACTGAACAGATGCTCCTGCTGCCATGATAATTATGACAAAAGCAGATCATGAGACTTGCTCACTATCTACACTGCATACTGGCTTTATAAGCCCAAGAAGGTAGTATCAATGCCACAACCCATTGATCAATAGATACTGAACATTAAGGAGTTCGGCAAAATACCAGGTAAATGTTTTAACTTCTTTTTGCCTTTGTGAACATTTATGGGCCATGCTGAGGCATGCATGGATACTGTTTGCCTTCCTGCAACTTGGCTTTTATCTGCAACCATGTTACGATAATCATAAACACAACCCCACTAGGGTGCAAGAAGAACAAAGTTATAGCAGACAAAAATGATGGCTATCCCCTTGACTTCATGATACCCCAGCATTCATGTGGGATGTCAAGATTATTCTGGAAAGTCAGTATGTGCAATCCTGAGAAATTTGCAAATGTGAATTCCAACTCTAGACTCCCTCCAACACAAATCATTAATCAGTACAAGAGGCATTCTGAGTCAAATGCCCAGCCAATGGCTCAATCAACCAATTCTGTCATGTAGTATCTACTAGTTGGTGGAGACCATAGTAAAACTAACAAGACAAATAGGAGTTCTGAGTCTGTTCCAATTAATGTGCTGAAGTAGTTATCTTGCTTATTTAGTCACACATAATGGTGTATGTGCTCAACACTTGACTGCATACCTACAAAAGGATTACAGATCTGTAGGTGAAGTGTCCTAGGGGTTCCACTGATGCAGAAACACACCTGGTGTAAGGTTCGACTCCTCCCAAATCTCAAACAGTTGGTCAAGGTGGTGCTCATCCTCTGAGTCATCAGCCTGAGTGTCTCTACCATTATCATCCAATTGCAAATCTCTCTTCCATAATGCAGCCACTGCCTCATGCTCAACTTCCCCATCAGAGCTCTGTACAAAGCCTTCTTCAAAGTGCAATGCCTCAGCAAGCTCATCAAGCTCTGAGTTGGATTCTTCATGTGCATCAATCACCTCCTTCCCTTTGCTCTGATGGTAAAGGTTCCACCTTCTCTCTGCAAAAGCAAACAAGATTGAGTACAGGACTCTCAAACCAAGGGTCATACCTTCATCTCTATGGCAGGCCTCTGACACCATCAGGGGCAGGTTTAAAATAGTCACTCAAAAATAGATCCTAGATCTTATGGCTCTGTGTACATGATATTCTATCTTTCCTTTATTTTCATCAAATAATAGCTCACCTTCATAGGATACATGCAGACCCATCCTTTAAAATGTTAATTTGCCCTCCCAGGAGTAAAGGATATGGTGCTATTAATGTCTAGAAATAGACAAATCAGAAAAACAAGAAGACAAAGAAGGGGACTCATGAGGTTGTGTCCATTGAGAGGGTTGACTGGGGCTCTTGTCACTGCTATCGTATCCTTTTCAGTTGTGGACCCTTGTTAGTAGTCACACCCAGGGCAATCTAGTTGCCCACCAACTCTTTCTCTTTGGTGATTTGGCAACCCATATCCTCAAAAACTGCAGGTGAATGGTTGTTCTAGTGAACCCTCATCATTTTCCAGTTGACTACAATGAGTAACACTTCATTTTTCTGCCTAGCAAAATTTAAATATATTTGATTGCAGAGAGAAACACCACAAAAAATAGGCAACCAAACTAGATCCATGAGAGTGTACAGTAAACTCCACCATTATATGTGAAGTAACCAAACAAATGTTGTGTCAGTTCTGGCCAAACCAAAACAAATTGACAAGAATGAGTGTGTTCATAACTCTGTTAGTATCACTGACAAAATATCAGATCATCACTTTCATCATAAAAGATACAAGGCAGTAAATAGCAGCCATTACTCCCAACTGACTCCATCAACTTCAGATGTAAAATTCAATGGGTGGAGATCAGTATGTAAAATTCTGCTAGCAAATAAGGCCACAATTATTAAAAACCTGTCTTCTGAATTTCTGTTGCATTTTCTGAAGCAACAGTAACACTCATTGACCATGTCTGCCACTGAGATAGAAACCAAAACCTTGCAAGGTGACCATAAAGCACTGATCTAGCGGATATCAGATTGCTGCTCAAAATAAGGCATGAGTACAAACCAGGCGATGAACTTTGACCTGAGAAGCCACTAAGTTCACTTGCACTGCTGGCATGAGTGGTATCCTTCTCATCTTCCAAGCCCTGCAAAACCATGTCCTCTATTGGCACATGCTCAAACAATTTGTCTCTCAGCAACCATGAGGCATCCAGGGATCCTAGGCCAACCCCAACATTTGACAGGTAGTCCTCAGCCATCTCATCACTGACATCAGAGCTGATTGGATCACTGTTACTTTCTTCTGACACACTGGAAGAGTCTTCTGACCCCCTGTATGCATTCCTACTCAATCCAGAGGTCTGTTGAGACCAGTGCTTCTTTCTCTTCCAAGTTGTTTTGGGGCCAACATATCCTAATCCCCATTGAGCCTTCCCACTTGCTGAGTCAAGTGCCATATATACATCTTCCTCTTCATCTAGATGCTCATTTCCACATGTAGATCCTTGATCTGTCCATACCCTCACACCCCCAATGCTCAAAAAGCCACTACTAATCTTGCTGTTGGGAGTCCTTGAGTTGTGCATCTTCTTCTTACTTTTATGCAAAACTGATGATGGTTTCCCACCTGCTGTCTTCTGCTCCAGCTGCACTGCACTGTGGTGTCCTTGAGGTTCAACATTCATGGTCTCTACAGCAGCCACATCCTCATCTTTCTTAAATGTTACATTACTCTCCACAGCAAGGTTATCTGCTGCTGGCCCTAACTGCAACACTTCAGCCACAGATGTTAATTGGTCCTCCTCCTCTGCAAACCCTAGTCCTCTTGTGCTCCTCATTTCTAGATCCAGAGTGTCTAACACCTGCAATGCCAACAGACAATGTACAGTTGACATAGATGTGTCACTATAAGACTAAGTAGATCATAAAACAATCTTAATTCACTAGCAAAAGACATACCACCAATTCATGCATATAACACAGCTCTTGACATCATTGCCTTCAACAAACCTGCTCAAAAGATTTGGATCTATTGAAAACAATTAAATTCTTGACCAGGTTAGCCAGTCAACAGAGAGACCTGCAGCCAGGTTGCAGAGATGCAACTGAGATAAGCTTGTAATATTAAAAGGAAACAAGGTACTGGCACACCTCAAGGCATGGTCGCCGGTCCATCACAACTTCTGCACGATCTCGTGCAGCAGGGACAACTACCTCAACTTCACCACCGGCTAGTGCCTCCTCCCTTGGTACAGGAACATAAGCACTCTGCACACAAAGGCACCACTGATTGTTTACTTGAGAAATCTATTCAAGTAAAATATATTAAGAGAAACAACTAAACATACAAATGAATATGGCTGAAAACCACAGAAATGCAGCTCCTCAGAGGAAAAGGACTTTGTTAATAGGCTATAGCAATATTCCATGTCAGCTTGGTGTTAGTTTCTTAGATATTAAATACAGCAAGAACATGGTGATCAGAGAGTGGTGCAATCACTGTGGCCCCTCCCCAACATCAGCAATCAACCTGGACTATACATGTTGGATCTTATGTGATTTCAATGTTGTTTGCATTTAATGGCAATAGACTGCTCTTACACATTGGTGATATGGAATAGAACATTCCATGTCACTAGTTTGATTGAAAACGAATTGTTGCTTCAGAAAGAGACAGAAAACATACAAAAGTGGCATTGCCTTCACTTCTTGCATCATCTCTGTCTCCATAAGAGTAGCCCACAGAAGTGAAGGTGTTCTGGGCAGGCCTGGCAATTGGGTGCTTCCTCTTTGACACTGGCCTACCATTGCTGGTCTGCTGCCTTCCAGAAGCACTGCCATTAACACCTCCTTGTGTCCTGCCCTTTCTGCTGTTCACTGAAAACAGCCAAAGAATTGAACCTAATGACAAGTTGGCAAAAACTACAACACAGAAACATATCTATAGCAACTTGAGTAAAAAGGGTATTCAACATGTCAAACAGAAATTGCATGATAGCAAGTGTATCCAGTGCACACCAAACTGCTTTTGTGCAAATACACAACAGATTGTTTCATTGCTGTGCAATTTGAGACCCTTCCGTAATCCAATTTCACAGTGCATCTGTTATGTATCCCTGGCCATCATCCACCTTCACTCCTACCTTCCTCCATATCTTTATGTGTTAAAGGCACCTTTACAACTGCAGAAATCCCTAGGAAAAGTCAGAGCTAGAGCTTTTGTCCACCAGGCAACACAACCCTTGAACTCTGTGCGAGTTTGTCTGAAATAATTTTTCGCTGGGAGCACACTTTTGAGTTTATCACCCCACCTCTCTTATATGTCTGGAGCTATACAAGACTTACCAGAAGCCAAATTGGGTGTGGCCTCCCAGTCACCCAGAGCCCCTCCTCCAACAAATCCATTCTGCCTTGCCCCCATATTTCCTAAAACCAAAACAAAAGACAAATCACCATTCTTGCACAGGAGAGTCAGTCAACCTCCTTCCCTAATCGACATCACAGAACTTGCAATCTATATCAAGACGACATTCCACTGCTCCGAGAACACCTCTTATTAATATGTTGGAATCAGCCACGATTCAAGACGCCTCTAGATCTATAGCCCATCAAAAAAATTCGTTCTACCAGGAAAGAAATTGTTTCAAAGGGGATTCACAAGCAAGCATCCGCATAAGCTAGTCCAAAGCTGAAGGAACGCTAAAGCCAATGACTATGGACCTGCTTGAGCATAAACCCGCGCATAAACCTAAAGCTGAAATTATTACCGTGTCGTGCTTGCCCACTGCCTCCAGAAGTTTGATCCCTCCCTCCTTGTCTACCCCTCCCTCCACCCCTTCCCCTTCCCCTTCCCCTTCCTCGCACCATCCTAACTTCCTCTCTCCCCTTCTTTCGTTATTGTTGCAAGCTTCTCAGTCTCTCACCCAAAGCGTACGTGTTAAGGTTCAAACGTTGACACTAGTCCGAAAGCACCAGCAAACCTACATACAAAAAACAGGTAACGACTACAAATTAGACGGAAACCGTGCACTATCTAGCAGCAGGCACTAACGGCAACGACGCGGGTGACCACAGATTCGGTGGCGCCGGACTAGTTTGCAAAACGACCACTGAAGCAAGAAAAAGGATGAAATCCTGTGACGCTCAAATTAAGAAACCCATTGGAAAATCTCGGACTCTCTGCTCATGCCGTTGATTTTCGCGCTAAGCCCTAAATAGGACATGGATGGACTTCCTCTGTAGTGTGAGAGATCAGATCTCAACACGATATTTGTCTATCACGACGACACGATATGCAACAGCGGACAATGAAAACAGAGGCCTAATGGCTCGAGACTAACCGTCATGTAGACAGCACGATCGGAAACCCAATCCCAGACTTCACTTGCAAAAGAAATGTGTCTGCATCTGGGTGCAAAAAGTTTGCTGCATTCTATGGTGATGGTGGGTAAGGATGACAATCATCCAGCACGCAGTGCTCAAGGCTGCACAACACCGCAATCATCGGTCTAGGCGTTTCGCAAGCAAGAGAAAAGCCCGACCAGTATGCACGGGACGGATCGGGCTAGCAATTGGAGGTTTCTCGTCAGCGTTTTGTGATCTTGTTGGTGTTCATAAGGATATCGGATTTGTGGAGGGAGGAGGTGACGATTACAGGCTTTCTCTTAAGTGGGTTTGCTGCACTTGTTGGATTTCAAAAAGATACTGCAACAAAAAGTTCGTATCAGAGAGGCTTGGAACAACGGAAAGTATCCAGTAAAAATATTTGCGCCAAGAAACAGCCAGTGGTTAGTCCTCCAGATATGAAGGCGGTGACAGTGGCCACAAGAAAATGGCCACTCCGAGCAACTAAACCTTTCTTTTCCTTTAGGAGAAGCTTGCAATTAGAGAGCTATGGAGTATTCCATGTAGTCAATCCTTCAACTGCCCAAGTGATTGCTGAGCTTCCTGTGGATAGTCCTGCATCCGTGGATGCCAAATTCCAAGCTCTTGAAGCAGGGCAGAAGCAATGGCACGCAACTGGAATCGTGGAGCGTCGATCAGCCCTGGAGCGGTTCAACGAGCTGCTCCGTCGCAACGTACCTGCGCTTGCGAAGACTTTGACGCTGGAGACCGGGAAGCCGATCTCGCAGGCCAAGAATGAGGTTCGCGCCACGGTCGACAGGGTGCGATTCTACCTCGAGAATTGCGAGCAAGTGTTGCAGGAGCAGACTGTGTTGCAAACGAATGTGCTGCAGGAGAAGCTTCTGTATGAACCTCTCGGCGTCGTGGCCAACATCTCGGCCTGGAACTACCCCTACTTCGTCTCCGCGAACGTGTTTGCTGCCGCGCTCCTGACTGGCAATACCGTTCTCTACAAGCCCAGTGAGCATGCTTCTCTCACGGGTTTGGAGATTGCAAAGCTCTTGTACGAAGCCGGGGTTCCAGAGGACGTTTTCATTGTAACCACGGGCAAGGGCGAGACGGGTGCTGCGGTTGCGTCCCTCAAGGGACTTGGAGGTTTGTTCTTCACTGGCTCGCACAAGACAGGGGTGGAGATCGCCAAGCAAGCGGCAGGCAACCTCGTGAAGGTGCAACTGGAGCTCGGAGGCAAAGATCCCGTGTATGTTCGGAGCGATATACCCAATGTGGCAGCAGCGGCTGCCTCTATTGCTGATGGAGCTTTCTACAACTGCGGCCAAAGCTGTTGCTCTGTGGAGAGAGTGTACGTCGACAGGGCAATCTATGGGGAGTTTGTGGAGCATTTTATTACGACTGTGAAAGGGTTTAAAGTTGGAGATCCTCTGAAATCAGACACTTATATCGGACCTGTGGCCAGGCAGCCTCAGCTCTCTTTCCTTGCCTCTCAGGTGAAGTCCATCCTGAATTTCACTGTTGCACCCCGTAATGCTGCAATACTAGTTTTGCAGCTCCTAATGAAGGATCACACTGCCAGCTTATTGTAGGAAATGCAACAATGAGCTCTTTTTCTCATCTTTCTATTCCTTGTGCTATCTTATACTCTTCACATGTTCTATCCTGGATTTTGTCAAAAAATACCTTTGTAGTCCTGTCTTCTCTATCTGTGATGAGATTTGTTCTACTTCTTTCTCATGGCAGATAATGTGTATTGTGCTGTTATATGTGGGAATTAAGTCCATCCTTACAACCCAAGTAGCACAGCAAAGTCTCTCTCTATGTCTGTCTTTATATGCACATTCAGATCCTTGGTAGTAATGCTAACACTAATTTAGATTTTGGTTGTTAGAGTTTCAAATTGCATGTTTCATCCTCAAAAGTCCTTTCTATGTCTGCCTTCTGTTAGTTAGTGTCTAAACCTGATTTTCAACATTGAGATCAACATAGGTTGCTGCCTGCAACAGAGAATTATATTAAAATCAATCTTCTTGTGTGCAGGTGAATGATGCAGTTGAGAAAGGGGCAAAAATGGTGAGTAATCTTGGTTTAGATATCAATACAGATGGTTTCTACTTCCCACCCACTGTTCTGTCTGATGTAAATCACACAATGGATGTGATGCGGGAAGAATCATTTGGGCCACTAATTGGCATTCAATCAGTGGATGGAGATTTGGAGGCTCTGAATTTAATGAGAGACACACCTTATGGGCTTACTGCCAGTGTCTTCTGCAAGCATAGTGCAGATGCTGAGCAAATTCTTCGTGAGCTTCAAGTGGGAACTGGTTACTGGAACTGTTGTGATCGGGTGTCACCTCGGCTACCATGGTCAGGCCGTAAGGGGTCAGGTCTAGGAGTTACTCTTGGCTTAGATGGTATCAGGGCTTTTGTTCAACCAAAAGGAATCCTCCTCCAGAATCCAGCAACATGAGAAAGGTTGATCGGGTTAGCAGATGAAGCAGTGTCTCACATATATGCATATTATACACATGGAATGGCTCAGTAAAGTACATTCAAGGAGTACAAGGATTGATGATGTTTGACATGTGGTACACTTCAAGCTTAAAAGAGTCCATAGGGTATGGTTTTCTAGCAACCTGTTACAACTAACAAACAGCCACTCTGATGTAAGATTTTCTTACTCGTCTGTTAACAACACAATGCTTAAGTTGTATTGTGGATTGTAACCTTCCAAAGGGTCACAAGTGACAGATGTCAGATTTTTTTTATTGGTGTTTCTTAATCCCTGTTTTCAATTCTTTCTCCATCTTCTGCAGATTCTATGCTGAAAGGCTATGAATCTTGTAGGTCTCCCCCAGTATATCCAGGTTGGCTATGTAAATCACATATTTACATGTTTACAAGTTTATATGGCTACTTATTATGTGTGTATTTACACCCACCATAGGCAGCTGACAAAGTTCAGTTAGGTGAGTCATGGCAGCTTATCACTGCTAATTCATGCTGAAGGGGATATCTGACACTTCATGGGCAACACTCAGAAGGTTATGACTGCATTCATTCTTTTCATGACTTGTCATACCTTCAAACTGTGTTGTTGTGGAATTTCCTCTGCAAATCTCATGGATACATTTTTAGGTAACTTCCAAGTGTTTACTGTGAGGAAAATGCCGAAGTGAGAAAAATGCCTGCTTGATTTCACCAAGGATGTAACTCTACAAAGAGCCACACTACAAGGAGAGATCATTTATATCATATTTTGCAGATACCAACATTTGATGTCCTAGGCTACAATTCTCTGTCACCAGATGTTCTCGAGGTTCTGTGAATACCATTTCGTATTACACACCTGAATGCTAGTTGTCACTGGGTAAAAATATTTGGGGCTGGAAACCAAATTCAGTACAGTTCAGAAGTGATGAGATTTCATTGAGTCCAGGCATCTTCCTGAATCCAATACCTTGGACTAGGTGATGACAGCACCTATTGAGCTTGATTTGAGTCAATATTATGCTCTACATTTTGCTCAAATCAAAGTAGCTCCATATTTCAAGTGCAAAATGATGTCACCTTTTTTACTGCTTTTTTTGCTCGAATGGCATCATGTAACGAAAACACTCATGTATGTAGCTTTCAATGCTGGGTTATCAGTCAATGGAGATACCATTCAAATGCTGTTTGTGCGGGGTGGATGTGTCCAGAATCAGATCTATAGGGTCTTCACATTTTTCAATAAAGAAAGATCTTCCTCTCCTTCCATTTCTTGTTCCCTTGCGCACTTGCTCACTTTGGGGGGGGGAGGGGCAGGGGCAACATATGTCAAGGGAAAGAAGGGAGGAGGAGAGGATAATTGAGGCAGATGAAAAGCATCAAGTTGGGGGGAAGAACTTATTGAGGCCTAATGGCAATCTGTAAAACTCAAGGTTACGCGGGTCAGACCCAAAGTTCCGGAACTTATCCCACCAGAGCAGTCCACGGTCCTTTCGTGATGCCTTGAGGGAGTTATCAAGTATCACCGCAACAATCATTGCTACTGTTGCACTTGATGAAAATGTCACATTGATTATGTCATCAAACTGTCCTTGTCCAAAACAAACATGCAACAAACACATTCGGCACCCACCCCAAAACAGATGCAAAAACTTCAGACAGGTTCTACATTTTCAGGATGTTTCTCATCCTTGTAGAAGTAGAGTTAGCTCACTGTCTTGGTTTTTAACTGTGCAATTGTAACAATATATAACACAACAAGCTTGGGAGATAACTTGCACTAAAATTACACATCATTGATGTCCTTTCTTCTAAAACATTAAGCATGTGCAGCAATGTGATAAGAAAGGCTAGGTTTTCATGCTCCAACAAAAACCCTTTTCCCAAATTCAAAACTGCATGTCTGAAAAGTCAGGAAACAAACAATACATGGATGCAAACCACATAAGTAAACTGACTTTGGGAGTAACTGGGTTGAAAGGTTGAAACAATCCAACATGGGAACACTTCCGAATCAGTTAAGTAAAACTTGGTCAGCATGTTATCAGTTAAATCTTTTGCCCTGCCTGCCCAAATGCTGCTTGTAGTACTCAAACACATCTGGTCAAAATGCAGTGAACACATCCAAATACATTGACCAAGAGTAATCTAAGACAAGAATCATTCATTGGTGAATTAGAAAGGTGGACAATAACATACCCAATGAGCTTGTGTATGAGCAGGGCCACGTCCTGCTGAAATTGTGTACTCTCTGAAATATTGTGGAACTGAAAGTGCCATGAACAATGAAAACCCAATTACAAAAATGTTCCGCTGTGAATTCATGTTCAAAAACTGCAGACATGAAATTCCGGTTGACCCTGCCATGATTGCAACATAGAGCCTTTCATCAGGATTTGTCATAGAAGAGACTTCAAAATGAAAATTTGGGGGCAAGGAGGCTTCTTGTGCATATAGCATAACAATGAGCTCTTGGTGCATACCAAAGTATGCGAATAGGATGCAGAAAATAGCTGCTACCATGGGTTGAGGCACAGATGCAAAAATGCCACCAAATTTGCCTGCAAATACACTGCAGGCATCAGTTTGAGCCAATCCTGCAGACAGAAAAGAGTTTAGAACCTGAAGCAGGTAACTAGAGGTCACCACACACAAGATCAGATACACATGGTCATCTCTGGAAAATGTATTGTTGTCATCTCTAAAGAGTAGCTATATCTCAAGAAAAGGCATAAGCTAGAGTTGCAGGAAATGGTTTCGAACTTTCCTCTTCAGGACTTCTATCCTCACAACTGTTCTGGAAACCAAAGGATTACTCATGATTACAACATTTGTTACTGACTTGCATGCTTTATAAGTCCAGAGGTCCAAAAGTTTGTTTATCCTCTCGTTCCAAAACCCAGGGTCAGAGCCATAACCTATGTGAACTCTCAGAGATAATCTTGTCACTTATGTGAAATCTAGTCTTGACTTCAAGAGTGCAGTAACAAACCAAGAATAGAGCAAAAGAGCATAAATCCTGCTGCAATTTGCACCACTCGGCGACTTCCAACTCTTGTGATGCCTATCAGTCCTATATTCTCTCTGGAACCCACCATAACCCAATGATTGGAAATTGGACTATCACTGAATTTGAAATGTCTAGGGCTGATACCATCTGAAATACACAAACAATAGCTTGAAGAACTTTTGTGGCCAATAAACTACAACTTAAAGCCAGATGTAAGGGTCTTTGGCATCAACACAAAACACAAGGAAACTTTATCAATCACCGCTTATGAGCTTAACAAAACAGATATTGGAAATAGTTTTGTTACTGAAGTAATTAGTAATGGAAAAACTCTACAGAAGGGTGTGCTGCTTTTGCCTACACTGATACTGTAGACCCTGCTGCTGTGCCAAACATGCCATCCAGCAAAATTCCAAGTCCCTGTTACAAACAGGAGTATTCTATAAAAAATCTTCAAAATGTGAAACTGGACATAGGATTCCCAGTGAACCACAAAAAATCATCTGTTGACACTAAAAAAGATGCAAAAATACCAAGCCATGTAAGGACTTGAGGCTGATGATATCTTCTGGAAAGTATTTTTGAACTCTGATACAGGAAGAAGAGCCATCCCAAAACACGGAGGCAGTACCTCCCAGCCAATGCCTCGGCTAATGACATAAGGTGGAGGTGGAGTGGCTCCCGAAAGACGTGACACTGCATAATATTCACCTGTTGACTGCCAAAACCATAATTTGGCAAAAATGCTTACAGAATATGTTATGAGATGGTATCCATACAGGTAAACATTAGATGTTTATGGAATCTCCAACTGAGTGTGCAAGAGAACTTACCTCAATCAAAGTTGCCAGTGCTCCAGCAATGATCCCAAAGGCGTGACCTGCATCAAAAGTTGGAGCTCCCCATTGAAGAGGCCATGGTACACGTATCCTGCAGAGAAAAATATTACAATGATATCATAGATATTACAGATATCACAAATGCCTTTCCTTGTTTCCCCTTCTATGCAGTGCCTTTTATAACTGCTGCCAAGTTTTCCTGACCTGCCTCCCCCTGTCCCCTAACCAAGTGGTGGGATCCATTCCATGAAATCACCTCACATTTACTGTGAATCAGTGATCTCTGCTTGGCTGCTGGGGATACAAAGTTCTGCTACTGAGTTCATTTGGTTTTCACCAAGTTGAATCAGCATTACAGACTAGAGTATATTTAAGATGTAACCTGGATCTAGATGGAAGTTCAGTGTCACCCTCTCCAGATTTGGCTGACAGTCACAACTATGCTTACAATTTGAGGCAGAAAGAACACACCTGAGATAAATTGTTACTGGGTTAATGGGTTGTTTAGATACAATGAGTTGACTCACAGAGAGTCAGAAAGAAAAAGAGAGGAAAACAAGAAAGCGGACAGTCTCTCTCCAGAGACCATCAACTTCAAAATACCACCTCAATAGCCAACTGCTTTCATCAGCTCCTGGTAACAGACATTGGTCACTGTATGACATCTGACCATTATCACTAGAAAAAAGCAGTGCAAATTGAGAAAGTAGAAAAGAAAACACCAATATGCAGGAAACCAGAGACTACTATGAAAGAATGGGACTGTTGAATGATGAGGACAAACAAGGAAGATAAACAAGGTGTAGAAAATTCATGATATCCCCATGAAAGGATTTCTCCTACCTGTCATGCTGCTCTGTTTTGCTTTGCATGGGAGCAGGAAAGCAAGCAGGCACCATGTAGTCATTGACATGCAACTGTCATGTATCTACAGATGCCTCTTGACAGGTGTGAGGCAAAAGAGACATGCTGAAACAGGGAAAGAGATTCTCAAGAGATTACCAGGGTGATGTGCCAATGATGTTGGACCAATCAGTTCGACAATGCATCTTTCCTTTCAAAGTTGCATGCTGATAGGCTCCACTCATTGTCATCAGATGAGCATATGGCCAAACAACAGCAATACCCAGTATGACTGGAAACAGCTCAAATATTGGTCTTTCTCGGACCTTCATGTGCTTCACATACTGCATGAAGAAATGAGAAGAAAAGACTGCATGTGTGCATGAGAGAGATTGTAGGATAATCATTAATGGAGAAATCTAGCAACATAATAATACAGGAAATTTTGGAACTTAGAGACCTTTCCATGCAGCAGGAATATGTCAGTTTGAACAAATGAGAGAACAATGATTCAAGTGGAGTAGTACAAACACACTGCTACAGCATAAGTAAACTAATGGCTTGAATTCTGATCTTGATTACACAGTGACCATCACCTGGGAAAACAAGATGATAACAAACATCTGTGGAAGCCCAATCTCAATGCACTTACCAACCTGCAATAAGATGTCAACTGCAATTCCATGAAATGCTTATGTTTACCTCATATCAAGCATCCTTCAAGAAACTTCTGAACCAACATGATATTCTCATGAGTAAGACCTTTTTCCCAAGGAGCCTTACACCCCTTTTGGCATACTACTTGCATACATGGAAGAACAAACAGATGCATGTACAGGCCTTGGAGCTATCTACCTTTCCTTCTTAAAAGAGCTTCCAAAAATCACACTTTCTCTGTCTCTTAAGAAGTTGCAATGACAAAGGTTTTGGAAGTTGCAATGATGCTGGTTTAGGAAGTTGCATGACACAGTGATTTTCAATGTCAAGAGCTGCAGGAATTTGGAAGTAAATACTTACACCAGGAAAGCCATATTCAAAGTGACCAAACCCAACCATGATTATTGTTGGAGCAATCACAACTGGACTGATAAATCTGCAAGTAGAAGTATGCACAATCAAAGGACATCATAAGTTAGACACCAGCATCTAACCAGGTTCAATAAGAGACATGTAGAGATGGGAAAAACTTCTGTTGCTCTGCATTTGCTTACTATCAAATAAGATGGTATTTTTGTACACATTACCAAGTATGAGCTGCAAGTGTTACTTTGTAGCTTCTATCATATACTGAAACTAAGATTCAGAAGGCTGCAAGCACTTAGAACTAACAGAGAAGGCCTTTCAGCAGAGATACCTGGTGAGGATGCCCCATAACCCACTGAAGCCAAGCACAATGTGCAGAATGGATGATGCAATAATTGCTCCTTGAACAGCACGCATGGTGGCATTAAACCTCTGCCCATTTTGTGCAACATGTCCGGGAAAGAAAGGGACAACATCAGATAAACACTATTCTACAACAGCATCCTAGTCCTAGGCCAAAATTTTTAAGAGAAGCAGATCTTCATGCAGGAACATCTCTCATTAACCTATGACAGGATAGTTCCAAGCTGAACTTGCTTGGGGACCAATAAGAGGGATGGTACATCATGATCATCAGCAATGATGAGCAGAGACTCTGAGTTGATGATGTTGATCGTGGGGATAATGAAGGCAAAGGATCCCCCCACCACAGTTGGCAGTCGAGTTCCAAATGTGGTCTGGAACAATGTGCTGATGCCCGAGACAAACAAAATGGTCTGAATTACCCTCGACTTGTCAGCCTGCCATCTCAATCACTAGTCAGAAGCAGCCATATAAAAAGTACATATTGTTCACGAGAATCTAATCTTCTGTGTCCACCAGACTAAGGAGCATAGAACACTGAGAATTGCAAGATAGATCCAGTTCAGAGAGATGGTGGAGAACAGAGAGAAAAAATGTAAAACTTACGTCATCTCCTCCCATCATCGGAACCAGGAGGCTGGGAATCATTACAGATGAGCCAAGCACGGTCAGATAGTGCTGGAAACCAAGAGCGATCGCCTCCGCTGTGCAGCATATCGCAAGTTTAAAACAGTATCTAACCACATCCTTTGGCAGATTCTAATGAACATGACCACTTGGAACGCTAAAGGTTCACGACACACAGAGGGAAGTCGAGGCAGAGTAAGAACATTTAGCAGAAAAAGATAGCTTCTCTTGAAGGTCTACACTCCCATGAACAGTCAATTCGTGCTCATCATCTCAATCAGATCCTGTCAAATGCCCAAGAAGTGATGGTGCATTCCTCGCAGTGAACTTACAACGCTTTGAGATCGGCCTAAAGAACTCATGCTACCAGTGTTAGAGCACACAGGTTATAAAATCACGCTGCCACTATCTCGTCAAGGGTGCAACCGGAATTACGGCTTCTGGGAGTGAGAGCAGACTCCCGGCAGCCACTCGACCAAAACTTTTTGAAATCGGTTTGCAAAATAGTAACCAGGATGCTCATTTGCAGAAGAATGGACGATTGTCACAACCTAGCACTGGTGAGATCACGTAATTTTCTCACTTGCCGGAAGGTTTGGAAACTAAGCATTCCCTCAAATGGATTGTCACAATCATCCACAGCAAGGTTAGACACCGATGGACAGTGGCCTACGTGAAGGAGACTGATTAATTCAAGTGCTTCAAATTTCCAGTGTCTGCCAATTTTCTGAACTCTGCATCATGTCAGTGCGTGAAAAGGGAATCACGTCGAAGGATTTTAATTTAGTCCATGCTTGCTGGTGATTGAGTGATCGAGTTGCATTTATTCAGGTTATGACATTCAGTGCAGCATAAGTGTAAGAATTCAAACGCGGAACCTATACACCATTAGGGGAGAAAGCAAAGAGCTATGTACATACGCCAAGGCGGGTTGTCATTGATGCAATACTTGAGTTCAGGAAGCTGCTCTTGACAAGGATGGTTAAGATCTTCGGGCTTCGGCTGTCCAGGCTGTCCGAGGGTTGTCTGCAGCGAGCCCGGCATGGCGGCTGCTGCTGCTGCTTGCGGCAGCGGACCCCCCGCCATCGCTAAGAACTCCATGTTGCCTGATTTTTTTCCAACTCCGTTCTTGCTCAACTGTCCTTGTTCCTTCTTCCGGCACTTCTCGATTGAATCTACGAATGCAGCTCCGCACATGCGCCGCTTCAAATCATTTTCCGCAGCTTCTTGCCATGTTGTATATAAAATATGAGCCAGCCCGTATATAATTCAAGCAAGGATCTTCTTCCTCTGCCAAGAAACATCCTCCATTCACACACGAAATAATGCCAAAAGTCTCGGTTTCAGGGTACACATTTCCCACAACACTCACTTCTCCGGATCTCCGAAGCTTCAACAGTTTACCCAACGGCCCAATTCAGCTGCACCAAGAGGACAAACATCACCCGATCCTTCCGCGCCCAAGAAAAACTCCCTTCAGACAGTACAAAGATCACCACCCACATTTTTTCTCCTCTAAACCCCGGTTGTGTTGCAAAGCAAAATATCCAGCATCTTCTCAGGATACCATTACAGTGCAAACCGTAATGATATTCATTTCTATTAGCAGGCGCAAACTGGATCGGTTCAAGGAAGAAAGCGAGGAGAAGACCGAACGCTGCAAACGGAGAATGAGACAGAGAACCCTCTCTCCAACCTCCGGAATATCCAAGGGAGAAGTCCAATAAATAAAAGACACGTGTGGAACGATACGTTCGCTGCCAACGGTTTTGGGATCCAGTTACAGGGACATTTCGCTTTCACACTTGACAGCCGGGTCTCGCCATGCTTTTGTCTTTTGTCCTTTTAAGTTCTGTGTTCACACGAAGTATCCCTCTCTCCAATTATACTCCCGGTTCACGGCTTGAGTAACCCAGCACCCACGAACGCACCATCCAAAAAATCCCGTTCTGGATTTTTTGGATGGGAACTTGAAGGTGGGTGAGTTTGGGGTGAGTTAAGGAATTTTCTCCCGGTTCATGGCTTGAGTAACCCAGCACCCACAAACGCACCATCCAAAAAATCCCATTCTAAATTTTTTGGATGGGAACCTGAGGGTGGGTGAGTTTGGAGTGACTCACGGAATTTTCTCCCTGTCCTCCCCCTCTTCCTGCCCCTGAGAAGCCTTATATAAAAACAAAAACTTATGGCCCCTTCCTTGGACCTACCTACCTCCCTCCTACCTACCCCCATTCCCTGTCCCCATTCTCGCCCTCTTGTCACCACCATCATGTTGTCACCATCGTCAATGTGCTCTTGCTCCTCACTTTTGCTTTCGTTCCTCGTTTTCATGTTGCTTTTCTTTTGGTGCTTTTGGCTTTCGCTCCTGATGTTCCTGCTCTTGTCACTCTTGGTGCTCCTAGCTATTAATCTTGGTGTTCTTGATGCTGGTGCTCCTAGTTTTCACTCCTAGTGCTTTTGGCTTTTGCTCTTAATGTTCCTAACTTTCGCTCCTTGTTCCTAGCTTTCATTCCTAGTGCTCCTAGCTCTTGCTCTTGGTGCTCTTCATTATTACTTTTAATGTTCCTCACTCTCATCCTAGTGCTCCTAGCTTTTGCTCCTACTCTTTTTGCTCTTCATTTTTGTTCCTAGTGCTCCTCACTATTGCTCCTTGTGCTCTTGGCCATCGCTCCTTATTCCTCACTCTTGGTGTTCCTAATTTTGCCATCACCCCCCTTTTTCCCTTATTTTGCCATTGTCCCTTTTTTTCTAATTTTGTTGTCATCACCCTCTTCATAGCATCTCCTTCTCTCTTAATCCTACTACCATTGCCCTCCTTTTCTATTGATGCTATCATCACCTTAAACCCTAAAAGTATTTGGCAACACCTCCCTCCCTTTCTCCTGGTGTTACCATCACCCTAGACCTTAAAACCTTCATGGTAACACCCTTCCCTACTACCACTATCTGCCTTTTTTTTTGTGTTCACCTCTTATTTTGTGTTGTTTTCGCCTCCTTGTGGTGTTAAATTTTTTGGGTTATTATTTAGTGCCTTTCACAAGGTTGAGAAGAATGCAAACTCTATGCATTGAACCCTTAGCCATTGATGACAACAACAAGGTCAATGATTCAATAATTACACTAATTGCAGTGGTTGAAAGTCAAGATACTCCAAGTGAAGTAGTGTTTCATGATGCATCAATTGATCTTTCAAGATCAGTGGTTGAAGGTGAAAATCTTCAAAATGCAGAAGTTGAAGGATCCATTACGAATGGGTTGCCTGGCCACATATTCAACTAAATGGATAATTGTTCAACATTTGACAAAGGACCATGACATTTATGTGTAACTAGGTAGGCTTGGTCATCCATCCACTTGACCCAAAGGTCCACACCAACAAGACCATGCCTATATGAACAAGTGGACTTTGGGCAACCCTTTGGTTCATCTCCACCAAGATGAACAAAAGGCCATTGATCAAGTAAAACATGAGGCCATCTCCGAATGGGACTACCTTCAAGCTGAAGCATTGCAACATCCTGAGTTGCCCTAACTGACCTTGGTGAAACTAGCTTCTAATTGATTTCTCCAACTTTTTGGCATCCCAAAGTGGGGTGATGGATCTATCCTTGCGTACCCAATTATAATGGTGGAGACAAAAAATGACCTTGCAAAATTGATCCATGGGTTAAAGGCATCATATGCAAAGGCCCTCAAGGCTACTTGGGACTCTTGAAACTACAAAGCAATGCAAGAGAAAGAAATCAAAGCCATTCTTGAATACCACAGTTCTGAGATGGTGCATGGTTAGTAAGTCTTTAAGTTTCACAATATTTATTTTCACTTTGAATGTCAATCCACACATTCTTAATTGTAATGCATGTGAATGTGCATGGTTAAGGATTCAAAACATAACACAAGGTGATTTTGTGGCGAATGTGGGGGCAAATATTCTGATAAGCCATTGACTTTTCAACCACCTCAATTTAAACAAGGCTACAGAGGTAAATAGTGAAATATCATGATAGTTTGGGCATGAATACAAACTCAACATCCAATAGTGATCACTAGGTTGATGTGATAGATCTTAGTAGCTTATGTGATGACTTATATCATCATTTTTTTGCAAAGGCTAAGGATAATTGAAAGGCTTCCTCGCTTTTTGTACCCACACCATATGGCTTTTTATATAATGATTGGTTTTCACGCAATACAATGCCTTCTGTGTTTTCTACTTTTCTGTATGCAAATAGTCATTCTGTTTAAACACCCACCCCATAGGTTTTTGCATACTTGCATCAAATCGTCAACCAACAAATAAAATTTGTCTCATTTACATATTGGCATTATTACCATGTTTATTTATGAATTACCCATTGCCTATATTGTCATTCGATAATTAATTTTACTTGTAATTCTTGATTTTAACGTAATATACGATCAAAATAATTAAAAAATTCTAATTATCTCCCATTTTCATATGGGCATTATAGGTGGCTTGTGTGCAGAAATCCAATGGAAATGTAGGACTCGCATTTTTTATATTCAAACATCACAATGGGCAGATGGGAGGTCAGTTGTATTGATGACTAAGCAAGTAGGTACAAATGGGTGGTGTTTGGTACGTACCTACCTTTAGGGCTACTAGGTATGAAAGTGAAAGTATGGCGCAATCATTTACTTGATGAAATGTTATACCTTCATCGGATCTTGTCATCTGGTGGTGTCATGTGGATTGCAATACCCACATTTAGTTTCATTGACATTTCTCCATGCTTGTGTGGTGTGGGTAGGTGCGTAGGGGTGGATGGATAGGTAGGTAGGTATATGAGTGCCACTTGGTAGGTAGATGGGTGGGCAGGTAGGTAGGTGGGGATGAGATTAGGTCATTTGAAATATGTAGGTGAGAAGGTAGGTGAGAAAAAGAGTAGGCTAGGGGGGTTGGTGGGTGGGACAGTGGGATGTTGATGTGGTCAGGTGGGTCTAAAAAAATCCCAACATTTTTTTTTTGGTAAGTCAAGGGGCTGAGAAGGCGGAAACAAAACGTCAAACTGTGCTAACCAGCTTGGACCAAGGTGGTTAGCACAGGGACAGGCCAGGACAGAAAATCAGCACCCATCCACTGGACTGTCCATCCAAATGGTGCGTTCGTGGGTGCTGGTTCACGCTGGCCCCGGTTCACACACGGCCACCGTTTGCGACGCCCCGTAGTAATTCGTCGGGTTTATGACGCACTCTCCCGACGCATGGTTTCTTCGGGTCTTGTCTCACACGAACACGAGACTTTGATCCATGACATGCCTGCGGATTGTTTGCATTCAACAGTTTTGGATCTTAATGGTTTCGTTTGTACATATCAAGCATGCGTTTTGTGTGTATTGACGAAAAGGTGTGGACTCTGGAAGCGTTATCACGTTCGTACAGGAGCTGGATAGTTTTTGTCTTCCGTGTGGATTGTCTTCTAATTACGTATTTCCCTCTAGATGGGGGGAGTAGGGGGCTTGTGTTTTGCCTTCTATTGGTCGTTTTGGTTTTTCTTTCTTCGTGTCTGCTCTCCTCTTTCGTGGTGTTCTTCTAGAGCTATTTTTGAGAGAACAGACAACTATTGGAAAGACACTGGGAACATATATGGTGCAATGTGATCGTAGTTTTACTTGCATTGTTGCTGCTGCAAGTGTTAGAAGACTTTTATGAAGTGCAAGACAGTTCATTATGCCAGAATTAGATCTGCTGCAGGTTGGAATGTGGGTTTCTATATGTTGAAGTTGTCAATCTGTGATGACATAGCTATCAAAATTATGACCTAGTTGTTGGAAGGGAGTCAAGTTTCTAGTTCTTGAATTCAGAGTCAGCCTTTGTCCTGCAATGAGATTTAAAAGGTCCTAAATCTCATGAAGTGGACATTATTAGAGAATAGAAAGTGTACAACCCCCGTCAACATGGATCCTGCTTTTGAACATGCAAATCACACTATGCATGTAACCACCTGAACATGGTACTTCTGAAACATATAGCAACACTAGGTATACAAGGTTTCAATGAGACATGCACTATCTTACTGTAACTGCTATGCACCAGAGCTGTATTGCTGACACCATGATTTGATTCATGCTCACAGCCCTCTTTCTAACATGAAGGAGAATGATGTACAGGCAGGAGACCTTATCACAATCTTGCCTGACTTAGTGGTCATCTCTATCAACTAAAGCCTGGAGCACACTTGACTTTTGCTTCCCATATGTGCACCTACATATGTGCATGGCTCGATGATGAGCAGATTTAAACTGGACTGACTTCTTGCCAGTGGTGTGCTTTGCAGAATCCTTTGCAAGAACAGACATGTGTACTGTGCTTTCACTGCCAGGACACACAGCTGCCATAGCTTCAACTACAAGTTCTAAATGTGGACTCAACTCATGTTCGCTAGTAATCAGGTCAATGAAATGCACAAAAGAACCCCTGATCCAGTTTTCTTCAACAGCCCTTAGCTTCAGGTCCTTCAACTTCCTCTCCAGCTCATGGCTGAACCTCAAGGCTGTTGTTGCCTGATTGTCTGCATGCTTTGCATCAGACACTTTCTCAGGCTTTGGCCTGGCTGCCAGCTCCATCTGTAGAGTGTGTAATCTGTCAGGTCAATTATAGCCCAAGATACAAACTGCATCTAAAAACTCTACAGGAACTAGGTTAAATATAATAATTCAAGTAGTCACAGTGCACATGATGCAAGAGAAACACCACCAACCAGGATGTATACACACCCAAATTAAGAAACAGGAAGGCACTTACAAGCTTTGTATAGTGATTTGTAACTTGAGACAGAGGGGTATGCAGTGCATCTTCCAGTTTGCAACGTGGGCAGTGGCAAACAAAGCCCCATCCCTTGGTACTCAGGTCCTTCCGCTGTTGATGTGGCTGGAAGATATCAAAGTAGCCTCGAGTGATCTCTTCCCCAGCCTGCAACTCACGGGATGCAAAAACAAACAGAGCTCTCCCCACCAATATTTGTGATGAATTGGGCATACATGAATGGTTGATGAAGGACGGTAGCCACCATAGCCCCCAGTTCTCAACCTGCATCCATATATATCTCCATTCAAATAAGTAAAAAGAAGTGTGCAAAGTGTTCATAACACTTGCCCCAGTTGCATATATACCAAGCACTTCTTGAGAAATTCCTACTTGAGAGCCTAGATGTGTTAGAAGACATTAAACATTATATCTATGAAATTGCAGAGCCCCATGGCCCCCATAGCCCCCAGTTCTCAACCTGCATCCGTGCATATCTCCACTCAAATAAGCAAAAAGAAGTGTGCAAAGTGTTGAGAACACTTGCCCCAGTTGCATACATACTAAGCACTTCTTCAGAAATTTCTGCTTGAGAGCCTAGATGTGTTAGAAGACATTACACATTATATCTATAAAATTGCAGAGCAATCTTCACAACAACTTGAAGGTGACACAACAATAAGTGCAGTCATAACCTCATGAGGGTCACTCACACAAAGTGTCAGACCATAACTTTCATCATGAATAGCAGCAACAAGTTGACATTAAAACATTAATCAGAAAAATATAAACTGACCTTGTTTTCCTGATCACCTGAACCTGGCAGATTCTTCCACCCTATAGTGGCATTCCCATTGAAAGCATTCAGCTGAATAATGCGGTGGATGCAGCTAGCATCAAGTGGGGCCATAGCTACAGGACTGAACCTACTGTTTGAGGTCAGCAAATTTGCAGGAGGAGTTGGCAACTTTTTGACTCCATCAAATAACGTGTGCAACTTTTGATTATCCCAGCCCAAAGCATGTGGATTTGCACAGATTGGACCAAATGCTTCCTGGACCTTCCGGTTAATGGACTGCTCAGAAACTTCAACTCCTGTTTGATAATCGAAACGTTGCACCTCCGTGAAAGCTATGGGATTTGAAACAAGTAAGAGCTCCCCAGCCTCCACGTGTTTTTTCAAAACCAGCCCACGCCCACATCCATGACCCACCTCAGCAACCTTAACAGGGCCAATGTAATCAGTGCAGGAAGGAAACTCCCCAACATACCTTCCCCTCAAATAGAAATTTGACAGGTCAAACAAACCCATTTCACTTTGCTGGACATGGATGATGCTCTCATGAAGCGCAGCTTGAAGGTCTTTGTCTGATGGAGCCCGTGGAGCAGCTTCCTGCAAGGTAAAACACCATTACGTTCAGAAGGTTGACACAAATCAAAGAAAAACAACCGTGCATTTGTACAATTCATACTGATGGGGTTAGACATGTCAACAATACTCAATAAGAATGTAATTGTGCATGAGTCACTTGACATTGTAGATGACAGACACACGTCACATCCACCAGTGTCTATGCAGATGCTGGAGTTTGTTGAGCATTAGTGGTGACACCACATACTAGATGTCTCAGTCAGGAACTTTCTACCAGCACTTCAAACTGTTTAGAGAAATATCTAGTCTTAACCACAGATTCTGACTGCAGTATTAACTGACGTACTCACAGAATAAATAGAGATTGGTTTGGTCACGTGGATAGAAGGACAGATACACGCACTCGTAAGATTAAATTAGCATCATGGTACTGGTGAAGTCCAAGCAATGCCCTTCCTTTTCTGAACAGGCTTTTGAGGTGGTCATGTTGTAGGGCAAGTGCCTTTTCAGCATCCTCCAACCCCTTCTCATACTCATGAAGTCGAATCCAGGCTTCTGCACGGTTGGAAAATCCAAGCAACACTTCAGATTCAGATGCATGGCCATTTGTTACACCACTCTTCTTTGGGGATGTAGCAGATCTGGTATGCTCCTGCTCCTTCATTGCCTGAAGAATACCCCTTGTATACAGCTCTGTGGCACCATGAAAGTCTTCATGCAGGAAAAGTTTGTTTCCTTGCAAGCGTAATGCATGGGCACTGAAACTCTCCTTTGGCATACTGCTCAAATCAATCTCCTGTTGAGCTTCACCACAATTTGGTTTGGGGACTTCACCTGTTTTCTCATATTTTGATGTTTCAACATTCACTGCCCCAGTCTGGGTATTCCTATCAAGATGGCACCTTTCCAATTCAACAGTCTCAACAAGGTTGTTATTTGATAGAGTGCCACTGGACTCCTGCACAACTGGCCTGCTCACAACTTCTTTAGATTCCTCACTCTTTGCTTCTCCAACCTCTGAGGCAACAGGTATATCTTCAGTTTCTTCATCATGCATAACATCTTCATCCTCACCTGTGCTTGGCAAAATCTCATTACACTCCATTGCTGCACTGCTGACAACTTCTTTCACTCCATGACTTGTTGCTGCTTCCATCTCTAAAGCTCCAGCTATGTATTCACTTCCTTCATCGCGCCTATCATTGTCAGTGCCTTCATCCACACTTGTGCTCGAGAAAATTTCATTAGATTCCTCTGTGGCTGGACTGCTGAGAGTCTCTCTTGCTACATTGCTCTTTTCTGCTTGTAGCACTGAAACCCCAGCTATACTTTCTTCATCAAATCTAGCACCTTCATCCACACTTAGGTTTGAAAAAAATTCATCAGACTCTTTTGTGGCTATACTTGGCACAATCTTTTCATCATTCTTTTCTGCTTCCACCTCTACCACCCCAGGTCTATCTTTGCTTTCTTCATCATGCCTAACAACTTCAGTGCCTGCATCCATACATGTCTTTGGCAAGCTTTCATTGCATTCCTCCATGGCCAGACTGCTGACAACCTCTTTCACATCATCACTCCTTTCTGCTACCATTTCTGATGGCCCAACTTCATCTTCATTTTCTTCATCATGGTTAACATGTTCAATGCCTTCATCCACACTTTTGCTTGGCATAAATTCATTACAATCCTCCATGCCTAGACTGCTGACAACTCCCTTCAATTCATAACACCTTTCTGTTTCCATTTCTGAGGCCCCAGCTTTCTCTTCACTTTCTTCATCATGTTTAACATGTTCAATGCCTTCATCCACACTTGTGCTTGGCATAATTTCATTGCAAACCTCCATGAGTGGGTTGCTGGCAACTCCCTTCAATTCATCACTCATTTCTGCTTCCATATCTGATGCCCCAACTTTATCTTTAATTATGTCACCAAACCTTTCATCTTCATATCCTTCACCCACAATTGTCCTTGGCATAAGTCCATTAGAATCTTCTGTAGCTGGGCTGCTGACACCATCCTTCACTTCATTGGTCTTTTTTTCCACCTCTGAAACTCTAGTTATATCTTCAACTTCTTCACCATGCCTATCATCTTCAGTGCCTTCATCCACCCTTGTGCTTGGTGAAATTTCATTACACTCCTCCACTGCCAGGCTGCTGACAACCTCCTTTGATTCATTGTTCTTTTCTTCTTCCATCTCTGATGCCTCAGGTTTATCTTCAATTTGTTCACCACACCTTTCATCTTCAGTGCCTTCATCCACAACTGTGCTTTGCACAAGTTCATTAAAATTTTCTGCAGCTGAGATGCTGACAACCTGCTTCACATCATCAGTCCTTTCTGCTTCCACCTTTGAAATCCCAGTTAAATCTTCACTTTCTTCATTGCACCTATCAACTTCAGTGCCATCATCCACATTTTTACTTTGCAAAATTTCATTACACTCCTCCATAACCGGGCTGCTGACAACCTCTTTTGTTTCATCACTCCTATTTGTTTCACCACCTAAAACCCCACTGACAGCTTCCCTGTATCCATCACCCTTTTGAAATTTGGTGGCGTCACCCGCACTGTAGCTTTTGGTGGCTGTGGTGCCAACAACCTCATCTGCAGCATCATCCAATGATTTAGCATATGAATTCCCAAAATCAATTGCACTGTCCACATTATATTTTTCAGATATAGTGGCTTCAACCATGCTTTTGCTTGATGAAATCTTGGGAGAATCAGCCACAACTGTCCTGCTAACCACCTTTCCTGCTTGAGCACTATTAGATGTGTCAGAATGTCCTACAGTTGCCCTGTTCAAATCACCTAATCCAGATTCATTGGCTTCAACAACATTTTCTCTTTCTGAACCTTCATCTTTGATCTCCTCCACAGCTGGGTGGCTAACAACTTGTGTTTCAACAATGTCAGCATTTGGAACCCCAGTTACAGCATCCCCGTTTACATGACATGGTTCAGATTGGGCAGCTTCATCCAGATCTTTGCTTGGTAAAAAATCTTCTTTGACCTCCCCCACATCTTTATCTTTTTGACAGGTTCCTGCACCTAAATCCCTCACTGTGGATACATCCTCTGCTGCTGAACCTTGGGGCTCCACAATGTTATCTTGTGGGAATGGAATCTCAACTTCTTTGGCATCTGTGTGAAAATCTTGCTTACACATATCAGCATCTACTATGACAGAAGATTGTTTATGGTGATCACCTTGCTGAGTCACACCAGCATTTACAAGGAAAGAAGCTACTTTGTGAGTGCTGTCAGGGCTTTGAGACACAGTGTCATTGCTGCTATTGTGAACAACTGATTCACTATGCTTTGGACTTGTGAAAGCCCAATGATCCTCAGGAGTAATGGGCCTTGAAAGAAACACAATGTCAGTGGGATGTTCAACTAGTACACCAACAAGCCCATCTGGGAACCTAGTCAAATAAGGGTCCCTTATTGCAACCCTTGATCCCTCTGGAAAGCAATGCTGTGCTTGTGCCATGCTGGCCCTTAGGGGCACTGAATTTTTCAGCATCAGTATTGTTGCCAATCCAGAGTCTTCCTCCAATACACTCACCTGGAGACCCCACACCCAACATAAGGTTTGTAAATTGTCAACAGTTTCTGCTCTGCAATTCAAGAGCAGAGCACCTTGAGGTAATGATATGCCTACCTCAACAGAGTCTCTAACGACAAACAGCCCTCTTGCTCCAAGAATTACTCGTAAGCAGGAGCTGATACTCCATTCATTCTGCAGCCTCTTATAGGGCTGCTCCGACCACTATATTGAGAAAGTCGCTCTATTTGTCGCGGAGAAGGGAAATCACTCTCCGAATTTCAATGCCCGACTATGCGCCAACTACAGAGACTACTTTTCTTGCAGGGGACGCCTCTCAAGATGCACATTACTTAACGTGATTAGAGTTTTTTTGCTTAAAAAAGGACTTTGAAATAAGTGGAATCTAAAATTTGAGAAAATAGAGCCTCAAACCATTCAGGAAGATTCTTACTTACGACGTGAAAATAAAAGACAGGCTGTTCGGGTTGGGGTGGAACATTCACTAACCACAGAATGGATCTTGTAGGCCGTGACACAGAGACGCCCCTGCAGCACATGCCTGCGATGGGTCTTTCCCACCTTCATGTCGGCCAATGTCACGGGTTTGAGCTCCTTCCAAGGAAACTCGTCAAGAACGGGAGCGATAGGTGGCGCCTCGCTGTCTGGCAGCTGAGTGCCGGGCAGCAAGCCGCGCTCTAGCATATGTGCATCGTGCAACGCTGCCAGATGCGCTGCCAGAAGGCCCAATTTCTCGAAACTCTCAGAAGCGTGCACCGTTTCCGTGTGATCTGGCCCCATCAACTTTCCTGGCGAATGCTCATGGTGCACATGGTGCAATACCCCTTTACCCAAGTTTCCTGGACTTCCCTGATCCATTCTCTCTCTTGTCTCTCTTGAAACCTCTCTCAAAGAACCAAACTAGCTGGAGATTTGATGTCCAACTTGAAATGGAAGTTCTTCCTTCTATCCTGCTATCCTCCTGTCTTCCTCTCTTCAACGCAACGACAAGAAAGCTAAATGGACAGATCTGCTCTCCTCTCCTCTCCTCTTCTTTCTTTCTCCCAACTAAGGACAAGAGGAAAATCACAGCAAAACAAGTCACTTCTAGATGAGAATCTTTCTATCCAACTTGTTTCTTTGTTTCTTTCTCCAAGACAGATACCCACAAATGGACAGCTCTCCTCTCCTCTCGTTGTCTCCAAACAGATGCCGCAGGAAAATCTTAACAAAACAATTCAACTTCCAAAATGTGAATCCTTCTGTCCTCCCTGTTTCTTGGAGTCTTCGCTCCAAGACAATCATGACAAGAAAACTAACAGCACAAACTCATCCTTAAGACTTCATCATCAACCCTCTCTCTCGTACCCACCTAGTCTCTATTCAAGATCCTGAAAGCCAAAAACACAAACCTTCAAAAAATAGACAAAGCTGGACCAACTCAACATTCCAAAAAAAGAGCCCAAAATAAAAGAAAGAAGAACACAAAATGTGCCGTCTTGTCCATAGAGAGAAATCCGAAACGCCGAAGCAAACCCGCCATCTACCTATCTGGTTGACATGATTGTGGGTGGTGGCAAAAGACCACTAATAATAGGCTTCAAGAGAAGTAAGTGTCCATAACTAAAAAGTTTTGATCTCTTCTATCTACTTGACTGGCATTATTGCAACAATACTAAGGACTTTAAACAATGGGAGGTGAGATGGAGGACTGGGGAAACAACCGATCTATGGAATAAGCCAGGCACAATTGAATGTGTGTTTTTGTGGACAGGAAGGACGAGGAAGTTTGGTTTGTTGTTTGTTGCAACAGTAAGGCAAACGATGTGCGCACGGCTTCTACATACGGTACCTTACGTAGCAAACGTGTAGCAAAGTTAGTAAGGGAGGCACATCAGTGTCCTTTCACCTGGGACGGGTCCTACCCTGTCGACACCCAACTCTCGGTTATTTAAAACCAGTTGCGACTTTGTGGATGAACAGAGAGGCTCGTGTGTAGGACCTCGGTGTTGTGTTCTTATTTTTCTTTTTCGACTTTCTTTTCCATGTTCTAGGGTTTTCTTTTCCTATTTCCTATGGCTTTGGGAAATGGCACTCAAAGAAGAACCTGGCCTGAAAGGTTAAGGGTCTTCCATGGAAAGAAAAGAAAAGACAGCAAACAGCAAATAGACCTTGTGAATTAAAGCTTTGAAAACCTGACCTAAGTTTCCCTTGGTATGTAAAAGAACCTCAGATAGCAGAATCTTCCTCATAATGGATTTGCTAGGTCCTGACGTCCTGACTCCTCCTGAAACCCTAAACCCTAAACGTCCTGACAGTACTGAGTTTTGTTTTAGTGACACTCCACAACTTCAATATTCGAGATATTGCTCCAATTCATGCCCAAGGTTTTTCCCCCGTGTTGGACAGGCATATTGACTTTTGTATATCAGTCAGATAAAGGTTTTTTCAATTTTTTTAAAAATATAGCAATTGGGTAAAGGTATATAGGCAAATTGAGTAAGGCTAATGGCTTTGCAGAAGTAGAGTAAGGGCAAATGATGAACATTTGCCCTATTCATAAGGTAACGATAAAAATTGTATCATTTACCTTATCATACCATGCTAGTATAAATGGGTTAAATATAGGGTAAAAGTTTTTACGTAAGTGTGGCACATTTTTTTAAAAAGAAAGACAAATATTTCTGTAATTGGCATTTACATGAACATGTGAAATTTCAAACATCCTATTGAAAAATTTAAAAATAATAAATCAATCAATAGTGTTGAAAATATATTCAAGACTTTTGTAATGAAAAATGTTATAAAATATAAAGGGGTCCCAAGAGTATATGATAAGAATTTTTCTTAAGTAATTAAAGTAATGAATGCAAATAAATTACAAAAAGCAAATATATTCAATAGTTAGTCATCATAATTTGAACAAATCCATCATTACCACATGCATTTCAAAATATGAAAATGCATATGTGCTATACCATGATTTTAACATATATTTTATCTTTTCCCTTTTCAAAACAATTACCTTCCATTGAGAAAGGGTAAACCTCAACTATGTACCAGTTGGGCAAAATAAAAACAAGGTAAATCTGAAATATTTACCAACCAAGTAGTGTAATTAAAAAGGTTGCCAAAAATATTTACATGCCAAGCAAGATATATATTTACCTATTATATATTCAAGGGTATATTTGGGAAATAGATTTATTCACCAACACTGGTTTTTACATATGTATGTGCATTTTTTTCCATGCATGCATCTTTTCCTTTATGCTTCAATTGACATACTTCGATGTTCTTTGCAATGACCTAGCACAACCAACCACTAAAGGCCTTGTCATAACACTGGCAAAGGCCATGCATGCATGGATGTCAAGTTTGTAAATCTTATTGGAGATGTAATAAATGTTGGTTGTTTTATCATGTACTTGTCAATACCTAAAGTAATGCAAAAAATCCAATAAAAACCAATGGCCAAAAACATCACATAGAAGACAAAAGGGAAAGCCAAAGAAAGGCCAAAAGACATGCAGCCCACAAGAACCAAAGAAAGGAGAGAGCTAGTCCCTCCTATGGTAAGAAATTATCTCACCCACAACCCCTCTAATGTCACATGCATGCAAATCATGGGATTTAATAATAATAGGAGGTTTAGAATGAACATCTCATGCCAACACAATCTTCTTCTCTATAGTAGAGGTTAAAGCATGTTAAAAAGCAATATTAACACATTGCTTGAAAAATTGAATGCAAAAGGACAAGGATAAATGATCTCCTAATCATCTATCATGGAAAAAACAAGCACATTCCTTAATGAAATGATCCATATCCCACCCATGTGTGTTATGCATCTCCATGGCCATCAGAATAAAGTGGTGCCCTTCATGAAGCCCTTTATACTTGTGAATTTTAATAATGGCGCTAAGTTCCACAACTACACCTATTAATTAACTAATGACACTTGTAGTCACCATCTCCCATGTTAAGTTAGTAATCGCCACGTTGGCAACAAAGACCTAATCCTCACGAATCATGTAAAGATCGACTCATAATGAAACTTTTAACATAAGGGTGTACCACCGCTCTTTCCATATAGCATGCCCATTCTTTCGAACAAGGGCATACATGACATTTCGAATGGCATCATGTGTGGTTATCCGCTAACCTCCGAATGGACAACGTATTAAATGTGTCCCAGATGCATCTAACCCATGTCCATGCTCACACATGAAAAGATTAAATGTTAAGGGCTGAATCAAACCGAGATGAAAATGCAACGTTGAAATGAAAATAGATGGCTTATGAATCAACCATAACCTTGCCCCTTTACCCGAACAAGAGCAAATGTGGGCTCTAGATGTTGAGGAAATGGAGTTTTCCTCCAAAATAGACGTTAAGGATGTGTTGTGATGGATGTCCATCAAAAATTCATATAGATTTAAAACATTGGTAACTGCCAAACTTTCAAAAGAAAGGTTCATATTTTTAGTTATGGTAGGAAGCCTATTTCAAATTGCACGAAAACATGATTTAAGGAGGTATGGGCCCCTTTCAAACTAATAAACATACTCCTCCAAAATGGTTCTATCGAAAATACGAAACCTAGAACACAAATATGGAACCACCAAAACCTAATTCCCTAAAAAAGCAAATGGGGCACAATCCTCCATAAATAAAAGGCCTATACCACCAAAGGAGATTGGTAGTCGAACTTGACACCCCATTAAAAATGCCTTGAATAGACTCCCATGACCCTAAAACCCATAATGTCCCCACACACCTTCATAACTCTCTTATGAAAACTTGCCAAAAAATACAAGAAGGAATAAGAAAGAGGTATTGTCCGAATGAGATAAAAAGGTTAACGAATAACACATGAGAACAAAATGCCCAATGTAACCTATGCGTCTCCCAAAAAAGGAAAATCATCGATATGTGCCATGTCCTAAAATAAAGCCTCATCCAAAAAATGTGTAACAAAGTCCTAATAACCCACTTGCACACCCAAAATGTGTAAGTCATATGCGACCAAAATGTAACCCTAAAAAATATTTGTGTTTGAAAAGTTCCCTAATGGACTCCAAAGCTTGCATTTTAACACCTTGACCTTAAGCCCAACTAAAACTAATCGGGTCGAAAGGTGGTCAAAGGCAAGGATAATCCCATCCATAGGGCCCGTGATGTGGGTATCGTCTACTAAGGATGGAAAGACACAACTAGGGGTTCGCACAATGGTTTTTAGGAGTGTTCGACCATGGTAAATAAAGGACCTCCTAAGGGGTCACCCTGCCTTTGCCTAAAAATTATTCAATAATGGTGATTCCTCTTTATGTTGCCCATGTTGGTAATAAAGAGAAGAATGAACACCATAAAACAACCTGATAAACACTATTACAAATCATGGTTTTTTAAGAGGTTCAAATTAATTAACTTGTCATTTTTATTAGTGGACATGTGCATTTGATTAAAGGCCAAGGGTTTTAATGACACATGTGTATTTGTTTACTGATCAACTTGACTATAACAGTTTATTTGATTAGATACACATAATCAAGTTGTACAAAATCAAAATGGTCATTGATCTTTAATCAAGTTGAATAATTAATCAACATGGCCAATGATCTTTAGTCAAAATCACCAATGGCCTTAAGTAAAATTGAACATTTAGTCAAAATAACCAAGGATTTTGAGTCAAATATGACATGATTTATTAGCCTATATATCTACTTCCTACTTACTCATCCATTTATTTATTTAACTAGTTATTTACTTACCTACCTATCTACTTATACTTTCTCACTTACCTACTTACATACCTACCTACATACCTATGCACCCACGTACATATTATTTACCTACCTATCCAACCACTTATTTACTTAATTTTAGCCATTATGTGTAACCATAAAGTTTAGCCTTTATGTTTAGCCATTAGATTTAACCATTAGATTACGTTTAATTTAAATTTAGCCATTAGGTTAAACCACTATGTTTTACCACTAAATTTGGCACTAGGTTTTGCCTAAGTTGAACCATTAAACATAACCATGAGGTATAACCTAAGTTTAACCACTATGTTTAATTATGAAATTTAGCCATTAAATTTATCAACTAGGTTTAGCCATTATTTTAAGGCACTAAATTTAGTCAATAGGTTTAACCATTATTTTAAAACATTAAATTTAACCATCATTATGAGAAAAAATGGTGTTTTGCAACTAGCCTTATAATTCAATGTTTGAATTGTAGAAGATATTTCCAACTCATTATATTTATACGTTGTGAGTGCTAACAAACAAATTACATGAATTACAAAGTTGTAACTCACTATATATATGGTGCAACTCATTGCAATTCAATAGCAACTTAGTTAAAACAACTTGTTTTTAATTATTATGCGACTCCATTATAACTACACACATGATGTCATGCTGACATCATTGATTATCATCCATCTATTAAAATCGAACACGTGGCATTATGAAGATTTTTGGACATTAATTTTTTTTTCGAAACATTGATCTCCATCATCCATCATGATTGTTAATAATGGTCTGAGATTGTGACACATGACATAATAAAAAGTTACCACTTAGCATATTAATTATATTTTGGAATATATATATACTTTAATAACTAAGTAGGTCATACATAACCATAGGTAGGTAGGCTAGTAAATCTTAAAGCCTACATACCTACATATTACTTAAAACTTGCCTACGTAGATAGGTAGGTAAAAAAGTAAGTAGGAAAACACAAGATTAAGTGCATTAAAGAATAACCATGATTTTATTTTATTTTAATTATGTTTTGCCTTTGGGTTAAGCTTTTAAGTTCATCCCAAAATGGCACATGTATTTTAATGTGAGAATATAAGAAAACAAGTTTTTTATATATAGTTTCTAACATGGGATTCAAAAACAAAACATATGGGTTAAATCTTTTAGTTGTTCATTAGTTGCAAATTGAGTTGCAACTATAACACTTAAGCATTCAAAGCATGCCAGATCCAAGGGGAAGGCTCCATTGTTCTTACTATTTAAAGAAAACTTGAACACCTCCTATTAACGCATTTAATGCATTAAAAATGATCAAAAATGGAATACAATTGAAAAAATTATGGCCTTTCAAAGTAAAAGGGGTCAAGAATTCAAAAAAACAAACCACTAAATGCTACAAAGATTGGTTCCCAAACACCAACAAAATTCTTTTTATGTTGTTCTATTGTTATTAGAATTCAAAAATGATTTGTACAACTTTAGGTGATGTTTTTTATCACACTTTAAATTGTTTTAAATGAATAAGAAATAATAAAGTTATGAGATTTGAAAGTAGGAGGGATCCAAAGAAAAAAAAAATTGTTTTGTAGGTTGGAATTTTTTTTTCTCTTCTTGTTATTTTTTCATTACTCATTTTCCTTTGCACTTCAAAGATGATTTTTAAAACTTGAAGTAACACTCCCATAACATTTTAAATCACTCAAAATGAAACACATATGATGAAAATATAAATAATTGATGAATATGTGTCCTTATTAAATTATTAGTTGTATTATAGTCATAACATAGTTAAACAATAATACTTTAACAATGGAGCATTACTGGTCATACTAATTATATTAATGGGAATCATAATAAAAAAGTAGTTGTAAATGTATCCCATAATGGATGGTGGAAATGTGGACATGTGGCATGATCGCATGTATGTCCATTGTACATTAGTTGTAACATAATTGTTACTTTAGTGACATATTTATAATAATTTCAAAGTAGTTACCACATGTAAATACAATGCAACTCTTGAAAAAATCAAACATGATTGACTATATATGTATGTACAATGTGTATAAATTACCATATAAAATACCTATTTTCAATTCATTTGCAATTATAATACAACTAATTGATTTTCCAACATGACAATTTATTTATTAATACATCGTATTTTTAAAGGGATAGTTGCATAATAGTTGTAATACCCAAAGGATAGTTACATAACAATTATATTAAGTTTTTTTTTTGAATTTTAGTTGTAAGGTAGTTTGGTTTTGGTGGACACAATTCCTCATTATGCATTAAGTTTAACCATTATTTTAAATCACTAGGTTTAACCATTAAAATTTAGCCAGTACTTTAAGTCATTAGGTTTAACCATTATGATGCACCCCTAAGCTCCTTAATGGATTCAAATGTGAGTCCAAACTGAAAACAATGGAAGAACAAGGAGTCAAGGCACACTCCCTAGTTTGCAGCACTTTGAAAGGGTAGAGGGGCATGCTAGAACTCTGAGATGGGACTAGGAAGAATGACAAGCATCAACTACTCACACGGACTTACACATAACCAACACAAGGTGATTAATGCATAGTTGGAACACTTTTGGTGCTAGGACGACGCACGGGCAATTCAGACTCACCACGGCCCAAACTTGGGGGAAGCCACCACCTTCCCCCTTATATTATACTTTGTGCCTCTCCACGAGACCCACATCCAAATGATTTTTTGTCCCGAGACTCCCAAGTGAGAGTCTCGAAATTGCCAAAGTTGGGACTCCTGCAACTTTGGGGCCCCATAACTTTGTGTGTAGAACTCCAATTGAGATGAAATCTAAAACAAAGTTGTAGCCCTCATCAAGATCTTTTCAACGATATGTCACACGCTATCTACACGCAAGGAAATCGGGTCGATTCTTGACTTTTAGTGGTCAGCAGTCAAATTGTCAATTTGACTCCCAACCCTTCTTTTGGCTATAACTTGTGTTTTAGATGTCCAAATGGGCCATGTGAGCTCATTTTAAACATCTATGTTTCAATAGCTATCCAATGGTATAAAGAACGCCTCAAGCCATTGGGTTTTGACCCTTGTAATCGTTCTTCAAACATTCAAGAGTTCACCAAGACTCCAACTCCCAAAATGGAAGTTCCTTCGAGAGTGTGAAGGTTCGTTCCCGCACACTTTCCTTCACTCCCGGGCTTTCTTCTTAGCCTGAAACCTTGCAAACGCTTGCCTTGGTCGTGAAACCAAGGCTAGGGTTGTGACACATTATGTTTCGTTATTATTTTAAATCATTAGGTTTAACCATTATGTTTAGTCATTACATTATCATTATGTTTAGCCATTACTTTAAATCATTAGGTTTAACCATTACATTAAATTATTAAGTTTAGCCATTATGTTTAGTCATTAACTTTAAATCACTAAATTTAACCATTAAATTTAACCATTATTTTATGTTATTAAGTTTAAGTGTTAGGTTTAACCACTAGTTGTCACCTAGGCTTTGCCATTATGTTTAATGATTTGAAACAAACATATGAAATTAAGAACTTGATAAAAATTGAAAATCTTTGATGGTCTAGTCCATTAATAAGGACTTGGTTTACTATTGTGAAGGTTTGGGGTTCAATTCCTTATACTTACAACCTATGTGCATGTTTAGAGGGCTAGGGTAAGTAGGTTAAATTAAAGTGGTTCAGTGAAATTAAGTTAGGTTAGGTTAAGTTAGGTAAGTTAAGTTAGGCTAGGTGCTACCTACCTATCTAATGCATTTTTTTGACCTACCTATACCTATTTATTACTTACCTACCCATTATTTTTTTAATAATAAATTTAAAATGATTTTAATTTAAATACAAAAATTGACCTAGTCAAATGGTCCATTATCTACCAGTCAAATAATCAATTAGTTTGTCAGTCACTTTGTTAATCAAAATGACAAGGTATAATTAGTCAAAAAGGCCATTAGTCAAAATAAACATTGTCGAAATCAACTTGTCCAAAATGGCACCTTGGTCAAATCGACCATTATCACTTTTGGGTCCTTTTTGACAAATTTCCTTAGTAAAAAAACCATGATTTGTATTAATGAAAAGGGACAATGCTCACTAAAAGTCCTTCGACATTTTGTAGCTCTCTAAAAATAGCAATTCAATAAACATTATTAAAAATGTTTTTGATGTTGACTTGTATCATGACCCAATCAAGGTGTAGGTCGAGGAAGGTTCTAATGCCAAAAAGGGATGGTCTCACAACCTTCAAGGGTCGATATTCCAAACTGATGGGGGGATAGGTGTTTTTGAAATGGCCCCGAAGTTGTAGGACAATGGAGCAATTAATAAGTCGAAAAAACATTTCACCTATGGTAATAAGACAAAGACCTTTAGTGTTTTTTTCCATTGCTAACAATCTACTAACCCCCAACACTAGGGCCATTGACCTATGGATATCACCAAGGGCAACAACAACTTGGAATAATTTTGAAAACCTTGAGGATGGGTCCTTTGGTATGAAGCATCCTAATAAATGCTCATAAACCATCCCAGATAGCCCACTCGAACACAAATGGGGAGCAATGGCTAAAGCCTGTGTAAACAAAATCCTATCCAGGACAAAGGTATGTTTAAGTTAATAGTCAAAAATAAGTGGAGGAACATGGTATGGTGGAAAGGGGTGCAGTTAACATAAAACTGCAAAGGTGTCCTTCAAGGGGATAGCTAGCATCATGGGTTGAAGAGCTTTAACAACACAATTGTATTGTCCCGTTCTACCCAAAATCAAACATCAGCAAAAAATGAGTGGTCGAAGAATTGTCCAATGAGCGATGGGAACATGGAACACGTGAAGCATGTGAAGCACAAGAGGACTCCTCCTAAAGAAAAGACTGGAATTGCCCACCATAAACCTTCTAAGGTGTTGAAACCTCTCATTAACCTAAACAACCTCTTTGAATATAGTGCAAACACCAACATCACAACATGAGGAAAAGGAACCGTGTTGATTTGTCCATTGAATCTTGAAAATTTCAATAGAGGGGTAAGTACAAACCTTACCTGACCTCATCCTAGATGGTTCAAGGGATCTTATGAAACAATTGAGGGCATGCAAAATGAGCCTCAAACAACCCCAAAATGAAAGTAGATTAGGCCTAAAGCTAACTTTTAAAAGCAAGAGGGATAGAACCAAGGTGTAACACAAGAAAGGAAGACACTTATGAAGATAAAACAACCTAGCTAGCCTAGGAGACAAGGCTAACATGAGGGTGAGCACTTTTGACATACCTTGAAAGGCCACTTGAAGTGTAAAGGCCAGATCAATGTGGACAAAGGGCATCTCGAACCAATGGAGGATGTAAAGAAGGAGCCACATAAAAAAAAGGCTACACCCAAAACACTAGGACACAAAAGCCCAAGCAAACCTTAAAAAAACTTGTGTGTAAACTAGTAATGCAATTTTGTTTACAAGACTTTAAGTACATTTACACTACTAGAGTGGGCTATTTTATTAAATTGGGACGCACTCATGTCATGTTCTTCTTTGCATTTATCTTCTTGTGTTGTTGTTGTTATTGTTTGTTTTTCTTCTTTCCTTCCAACTACTACTTACAAACTACCAAAATAGTTGGAAATAGTTACATTTATCAGAGGCTTTATAGACTAGAAATGAAAGAAAGAAGCATAGAGTCCTTCTTTGTTGCAATTTGGGGATGTACTTGTGTTTTCCAAAAATAGCAATGGCTTGTGACAATTTTTCAAAGGTGAATTATATTTAATAACATAGTGCAAAAGCCACACACCATGACTTACTTGTTAAAACTAATTTTGAACCTACCTAAAGCTCATAGAATCTAGATCAAACAACAAATGTGAGACACTAAACACCCTTTAATGAACTTTTCCGGCTTATCTTTTTATACCTTGTGTGGTTATGTAAGACCTTTTTTTTTCATGGTTTTGTTTCCATGTTTTTGTTAGATTCTCTCTCGGTTTTGTTAGAGGTAATAGGTGTGAGTAATTTGGAGCCCTTCCCTTTCCAAGCACATTTGAGATCAACAAGAAAGTTTTTTTTCCCTAGGGGTTGCAACATGTGTCCCCCCTTTTGAATAGTTGGCCAAAAGAGGCGCATATCACCTTCAAGAAGGTATTTTAGAAAGATTTCACAACCATTTTTTTATTAACATCGTTTTTTATTTACCTTCTGATTCACATTGAATGCACTTAAAGCCATGTGCATGGCCAAATGCAAGAATTTAGTTATTACCTTGCCTAGTCATTCTTTTCTTCTAGCTACCTTCAGATGTTTTCTCCATCGCATTGTGCTCTAGGTTGGGTCTTTCCCATCTTTTAATCCTTGGGGTATCACATTACATTTGTAGCCAACCTTCGGATCCTATAGGGATCCACCTTCTTTGTTGCATGCATGGTGGGGAGAAGATGGCCTCACATGATGTTGTGCGAGATGTTTTTGCGGCCATTGCAAAAGATGCAAGATTTCATGTCTCACGAAAGTAAACCCATGTCCTTCCACCCCCTACCCTATAATTTTCACACCATTAAATCAGCATTGTGTTATCAATCAATGGTGTTTGCACATTAAGATATGTTGTCATCATCGACCCCATTTGAGTTGATTTGGTTTCACAAATTGCATTTCTTCATGGGGGTGTAGTTATAGTTGTAGCTTAGGCAAAGGATGGTCTTTATTGCAATTGGTTCTCAATAAACAAGTTTCTCCTTCTAAATGTGGAGAGTTTCGAATGTTTACACCAATATGTGGATGGGTTTTTTCATGAATGTGCCAACATGGCATGGGGAGCAAAGGGCACTGGAGGCCCTCCTTTTTCAATTTGGTGCGCAATTTACAAATAGAAGGTGTTAGTGGCATTATAACGTGCGCAAGTGGTCTTTATTTTGAAACATGTTGTTGCCATAGGTGAGGGTTCTTCTAGGTTAGGCGTCCTTTCAAGAGGTCCCTTTCCCTACTTGATATGCCTCTTGTGACAAGAAGGGGTTTAGGAACTTGATGTTCCTTTTGTGGTTCACCTTCTTAGGTGGTTCTTTTGTCTTCTTGGACATGGGTATTTCCATTTTGTTCCTTGTTTTCTCCTTTTTTGGGGTGTTCTAGTTTATTTATGATTAACAGGGTTTCATCATTTTGCTTGTTTGTTATGTAAATAGAACAAAAAGTAACAAATTCAAACCAATGTTGGCTGATTATTAATTTTTTCAATATTTGTCGAATTGGTTATTAATTTTTTTCATTTTTTCATTTACACACAAGGTATCAAATATTTTTTAAACTGAAATTTTTAGATAATCGCCTCATATCAATGTGTTGGAATAATCACCCAATAAAGGTATCGAATTGTTTAAATTTTATGGCTAAGAATTGGCCAATATGCATATGGGCTAGTTCTTGAAAGACCTTGTTGAAAACTGGCCAATATAGTGCCTAGGCCAATTATCAAACAATAAATTTCTTGGTTTTTCTTTTAAACAATTTTTTTACTAATCTTCTTGTTTTCATTTTTTTCACATTAAGCAAAATTCTCAAACTCTCATTATGTAATAAGATTCTCATGAACCACACCTTATTTCATTGCATTCGCACATTTACACATTATTCCATTGCATTCACACAATTTCACACTATTCCATTGCATTCACACATTTACATGAAGGTTGGATTGGATTAAATTTTCATAATCTATTAGGATACTGCCTTGATGATCTACCAATCACAACTCTTTGAACCCACTCAATCCATGTTCGTTACAACTTTATATTTCTAAACTTGAATTTCTCTTCATAAACATAATTATATTTCTAATCGTGACGCCACACTTGGAGGTAGTGTGTTTTTTCTAGTTTTTCCTAATTAATGTCTAAAAAAGTGGCACCTACCAACCAAAAGTTATCTACCACTTACTTTCTACCTTCCTCCTAACTTTTTATCTATGGCTTGTCCACACATAAAGCTTTATAGCACGGTTAACTTAATTTTTTCAAGCTTTTTCAAAATAATGGCCACACCATGTGATGAATATATAGATTATTTTTCCCCCATAATCATTAGTGTCACTTTTGAGCATAGCTTCTTCAAAACTTCCTTCAAGTTGCTTTTGCATTTGTTGTTGTCTATGTTGATGCAAAAAAAGGAGAACAACAAGTCCGAGTTGCAAGGTCTGTGTTGTTACAAGAGACGAAGAACAACAAAGTTTGGACATCACATGTGAAGGCAATAGGCGTGAATGCTCACCGGGATTGAAGGCTTTAGTGTTAAGTTACCATGGATTTTGATTTTGTAGATTTGAATAAAATTAGTTAACTTTGACTTACACATAAAACCCATGTAGGATTTAAAGGTAAGTACCTCAATATGTGTGGCTACAATAATAACTTTACCACAACTAACTGTAAAATAATTCTAATTTACCTCCAAGTGTGGCATGACCATAAACATGACTTCATTTTCATAATCTGGAACTAAATGACCAATAAAAAAAATAGTAATTGCCTTTCTAATCTCTATTGACTCATGCCCTCTCTCACAAAATCTAAAAGCCAAATTGTCATTTCTCAAATCCAATTTAATCCTAATTCCTTGCATTTATCTCTCTAAACATAACTTCATTTTCACAATCTAAAATTGAATAAAACTATTTACCTCTCATCTACAAATCATTAAGACCTAATGCAACATGACTAGTCTTTGTTATGTCACCATTTCTTATTACCACTTTTTACTTTACTTTATTTCTCGTTCAATATAGTTGGTACATGCAAATTATGTAAAGGGTATGATAATAATGTGCAACAAACATAAAATCACTATAGCATGTTACCATCACCAAATTGAAAAATAGCACCCACTTTGTCAAAGAGCAACCCCACATTGTCAATGAGTAGCACCCAAGCTTGTAGGTTAGGTTCACAAGATCTATTGATGATGTTGCTTTTGGGAAGGCAAGGACTAAAGTCCATGAGATCCAACTTAGTGATAGATTAGTGAGAATGGGTACCTTGCAAACCTATTGGCTAGTGTGGGTATATTTTATGTACCATCCATTAATAGATGCAATTGTTTGATGCGCCTTAGGTGGAACCTTCATTTGATTTGTTTCCAATGCCATTTCATGATGTCACCTCCCATTTAAGCTCCTAGATGTTAAATTTATATCCTTTCACATATTCAATACCAACAAGATAATATGATATGATGTTAAATGAATAAATTACAAAGAAGAAGAAGAATATTGGATCAAAAGATGTAGGGGCAAACGCAAAGTTCGCCAAACAACTCCATTTGTTCATCACTGTAAAATGCACATTTACACACAACCTAGTCAAAACACAAATGGACAATATTTAATTATGCATGAACACTGTGGGGCACAAAATCATTCATCATAAGACAAAATTTTAACAACCAATGGACTTAGTTGTGAACAACAAACAAAATAATTGGTGTTCCCAACTTTAGTAGCTCTACACAATGTATACATATTTATTCATAACTTGCATTCAACCAACATTAAATATTATGATAACATTTTTTTCCCCTAATTAATCAAAATCCAAGATGTTGATTATTAAAAGTCAAAACTTTAAAATGAAATAGATGGCAAATATAAATAATTTCAAAAGAAATGTGCATGGGAAATCAAACATTTTACCAATAGATTGAGAATTGAAAAAGGAGTTGGTCCCATGCAAATTATAAATAGCCAACATTGTTAACTATTGTAATACATGAACGGTTTTAGCGTAAATTAAACTATTTCTAATTTTGTCAAATTTTGAAAAAATATTTATGACTTGTGTCAAAATTTTAATAATTATTATAAAATCAAATTTTGAAGTATTCAACTATGGTTGCCACTTTTACAAGTTAAGAATGTGATAGTGTAAACACATTTAAACTATATCACAAAGACAAAAAAATTATGTTTATTATTTTATATAAATATTACCTATTGAAAATTTCAAATTTTAAAAACCAACAGCCAAAGTTAAGATTTGAAATTTAAATATTTATTCAATATTTTGTTGCTGAATTTGTTGGGGTAATATGGTAATACATCTAGCCATTAAAGTTAACATCTCAAGAATCCTCTTGGTGTAGAAAAGCTAGTCCTACAAACAAAGAACAAAACGTTCATAAACATCCATCCATTACTCCAACTCGTGATCAACATTGAAATAACCAATAGCATCCAAAAGTGTATCAATTTCACCAATGATAACCATTTATTCCATAAAGAATTCATCGATGGAATATTGACAATAATGAACCTTCAACATGAAATAGATGCAAACTTACTTCGATTATTGGGAATTGAAGGGAGAAGTTGACATTGCCCAACCCCAATAGCTCCTCAATCTTAGTCCTTCAAGATTTCCATCAATGTTCAAAAAAGCATTCAACAGAAATTGCAATCAAAAGTTACAGACGATTGTTGAAAAGAAGTCGAAAGAAAAGTAATCTACTCTATAAGACTGTTAAAAAGCCCAGCCGAAAGTAGAAATTGAGAGTGACAGATGATGATGAGAGATGGAGTTCTACTTTACAGTTTTAGGTTTAGGGCAAATGATGAAATGAAACCTTGACTAGATGAAAAAAATGGATGAAAACAAGAAAACCTACCTAGATAGTTGTGATCCCCATCAGGGTATAAGTGGAGTATTGGATTTGTTCAATCAATACCCTGCAAACAGGGTATCATCAGGGTATCTATAACATCAACATCAGGTTGGGTAGGTTCCTGGTCGGTGTAGCAAAAAAGTCGAACCTGAAGATAGGTTCTCTGATACCCGGACCCTGATTGATAACCGGGTCATTTTTCAATAACCGGCCAACAGTGGCTCAAACCATGACCTCCTAGAAGAAAGGGAGGAATTTTATCAATAGTATAATTTTGGGCACTAACAACAAGATCTGCCACGTTTTATTCAAGCCCTAACTAGGCATGTATGTTGTAGTCAAAATTTGAGACAAAACCAGGAGGCTTCAGTCATGTGTTACACATTTTTTTGTACTTTTCTGACGCTGTTCTTCACCTAACCAGAGCTTGTTAAACTCTTGAATGTCAAGACAAACCAATTTGGTCAGCTTTTCAATGTGTTTGTAAATTCTCTGATGTTTAGGGGTTAAGGGGAGAAGACAATAGACAGGCTCCCAATAAAGCATTGTCCAATGTATTTATTGACTAACAAGGCTCATTGCTCAGCCCTGTACAAAGACATGTGATTCTGTCACAAGATTTGATTGGTTTGACCCCTCATTTAAGAATAAATAAAGAATTTGATTGTTGCTATTCAACATACTGTGCTGATTTTCAGTACTCTCACCCTCTTTTGAAAAGTGTTGGGTTTGAATTCGATTAAAAAAAAGTTAAATATCCTTTTTTGCAAAACCAAGCAAATTGGAAAAAGACACTTGCTCAAAATTGGGTGAAACAAAGTTCAGTGAGTTCATAATTATCTAAGCTCCACGCCAAAACAAACAACTCCTTTATTTTAGAGTAGAATACCGTATAATGATCACGTGTCCCCACCCACAAATGTCATTAAAGTCCCTTTAGACACTCAAACACCATTTATGTCTTTACATCTGGACGAGTAATTGTGACTGTCGAAATCCATGCAAGAAAAGAGTTTTTAAAGGGGTTAACATGACCACTGCAAATGGACCATTAATACCCGAGCACAGCAGGATTTGCATTATCGTGCTGCAAGATTTAATGAAACCGGGTGTTTGCCAGTGTGGGGGTGGAGATGCTCTTAGTTCTCAATAGACCCACAACCAAACTTGAATTCTTTTTTTTAATCAATATCTTAAAACCTTAGACCTAATCACAGTCAGATGCCCAACACGTATGTATAAGGTGAAGAGGCATAACCAGAAGCTGCCAAAACGATTACAGGGCCGGGGGTAGTACCTTTACCATTGAGACAATAATTAAACACTTTTCAATAAATGCTATTTTTTGGTCAAAATTAGCTGTCCACAGTGTCAAAAAGTTATTGATATTCTATTGTTGTCTATATTGCACATGGTTATTTCATTTACTCCAGGTCTATATGGTTAGATCTTAGAAAATGCCAGAAATTTTAGGAAATTCTTAATTGTTACTGCCAAAGAGACGAAAAACATAGATGTATTTGGCAAGAAGATGAAGGAATGGTAAAGCTACTATGGTATCCAAATCCATCAAGACTGAGAACCAAACTTGAACTCTTTTTGGCCTCAAACATTTTACTTGGAACTTTAAAGTCGGTTGGTTGCTTACTTAAAGTCTACTCCTGTGGGCCACACATGTGGAGTGTTGTTTTATTGCCTGTGCCTTTTCAGATTATGAATTGAAGATGTTTTGTCTTTTGTTTTGTTTTGTTTTGCATGATGATGTGACTCACAACATCTTTTGCCATGCCTTGATTTTTAGGTGACATTAATTCCTATCTGATCGTGACCCCACACACAGTATGGCACGTTCCAAAAAAATAAGGCTATTGTTCTATGAGCGTCCAACTTCATGATTTTCTTTTGACTATTTGCATCATAATTTCACATTAGTCCTACTAAGGTTGGCGAGAAAGCCCTAATGTCACGTCTTCAATGCTATTTTCTGAATAGTTTTTTCACGTTTCAAGTTATAAGACATAAAGGTGCATCCACACATAATGTTAAGTGAAAATCTAGGTGGCATCTTCGGTGGCACCCAATGTTAAATGGGTGATTGTTTAATATCAAATGAATGTTAACATAAAATTTTCATGGTAAATAGGTTTAGGTCCTAAACACTAGGTTGGTGTTAGGGGACTTAATACTAGAGTCCTCAACACCAAGTGTGAATGCACCTTAATTGGAACACTCCTGAAAGTGACACCTAGTCTTTCACCCATTTTCATCCTCATTTGGCTATCTCACCTTCACTTTGTAGCTATCCTTAAAGTCTTTCAAATTGGGACCCAAAGTTCAACAACAAGGATGAGCTCTTCAAAATTCGACATGGTTAATATTTTCAAACTACATTTCCAAATCTTGTGTCTACCTAAGGGATCTGCCTACCTTGGTTAAGGACCTACTTAGCTACTTACCCACTTACCTAGAATACTTACTTAGTGCCTATCTAAGTTACCTATCCATCTACTTATGTTACCAAGCTATGAACTTACCAACCTACCTACCTATTTGCTTAGATTACTTATTCACCTAGGCTACCTACATCCTTACCTGAGTCAGCTAGGCTACTTACTTATGTACCCATTTGCCTACCCACTTAGGCTACCTACCTTCTTATATTTCCTAGCTTGGTTGGTTTTTATACAAAGGAGGAAACATGGATGGGGGACCAATTAGTTATGACCTCAATTTTAGGAGGTTTGTGTAGATTGTAATTTTTTTATAAAAGTGAATTAATACCTGGTGGTTACACAAGGTGATGAATATTGAAAATCAAGGATTCGAAAAGATATAGGCCATAAGGGATTTGAAGAATTTAGAATGCTTCAAAATAGAAAAGCAATTGTGAAAGATCCATCATTTAAAATAAATTTTATTATATACATAACATGAATTTCATTGTGTCATTTTAACTAAAAACTAGAAAATTTGGATTGCAAGTTTGAAAGTTCAACGAATTCATCAATTGTTGGCATATTATTACAAGTAAAATTAATATATTCATGATTTTCCAATAGTTAGATAAACAATTACATCAACATTCTCTCGAAATAGATTTCCAATTGGAGAACATTGGTTTTTACCCTTTCAAGCTACAAACATTGTTGCACAGTCTATGGACATTAATCCAAACCAATTACAAGCAAAAATTCAATAATTAAATTTGATAAGTAGACATAATACAATGGTTAACAATGAAAACACATGTAATCAATTTGTCTCAAATATAATACCCAAAAAAATTTGAATAATGCCAATATCCCCATTAATTTTCTTCATATATTGCATAAATCAAGAATAATTCAATGAAGAGGCAACATGGCTTTAAATATTGACATGATTTCATAATGTGATGCTAATTGTCTTTGCCAATGACCATTTAATCAACGCTGGCCACAAATGAGATGCAAGGTCCAACCATTGCCAAATATGTCTTTCTTGGTAGGCATAACTATGACTGATGCATATTCCCTTTCAGAAAGTTCCACCAAACTTGCCTCCAAAAGTTCTTCCATCCGAGCTTTAACCAAAGCTCATTCCATATCACTCAACCTATAAGGTCATTGAAAAATAAGGGTATCATCATCCAAGATGATCCATACTTCTTGCCCTTTGAGTTTGCCTAACTCCTTGAGGTTGAAAGCAAAACAATGCAAATACTTCCATAAAAATTGCGTGCCTCACCTCTTGTTAATGTGGGACCAATTTCAGGTTCCCATGTGTTCACAATTATAAGTGCTTAAGGCTTGGATGGCGATTCATCCCTAATGTCCAAAGTTGAAAACACACCTTGTAATTGTTACAAGGTTGATATCGGAACATCCAAACTTGAAGCCCCCATTCCATGTGCATTTGAAGTCCCCTCAGCTTTTTCAAACAAGTTCAAAATATCGAATGCCAAAAATTCATTTGACATGTGTTCTCCCCATTCCAAACATTGAGCCTCATGGCATCCATCACTATTTCCTTTCATGCAAAATCCCATAATTGGCAAGGATGTTTGCCCCATTTGCAATCATCAAATGTGACCCCATGATCATGTTGCCCCCCTACATGAATGTACCTAACCTAGGATGAAATGCAAGAGATGATGAAAAAGGGGAAACATGGGTGGTTAGATGGGTGGGAAATGAACAACTGTTGGTGTTCAACCAAACTTGGGCTAATGACCCATGTCATATAGTTCAAGTCATAGATGACATGGGTCAAGGAAATGACTTTTATTGGCCTTTGATAAGCCAACGAGATGAATGGTGTGGGTATGAAACCCCATAGCACGTTCATGTTCATTAACATTGGGTTCCATCCAACATGAATGTTGTGAATCCCAAATCATGCCTAGACCATCATCTTGAAAAGCATGTGAAATTGGAAAGCTCATGATGATTGGCAAGTTGCTCGTGGTCAAGCCCACCTTTTTGGCAATGCCAAGAGGTGGCCAATCATCATGTTGCACTACATGGGACACACATCCTAGATCCAAAATGGCATCCACTATAAGACTTTTAGGTCATGGCACCAAATGGTATGTTCATTGCAACAATCCCAGTGCTATTATATTGGTCCATAACCACTATAACCAATGTGCATGAAATTGCACTAATGCAACATCCACCAAAATGGGCTTGCCCAACCAACCATGAACTTAATCCCATGCCATCAAAACCTATAGTTGTGAATCACCTCAAGGATGGACATTCTCCAAAAGGTAAATGAATGGTTGTTCTTGAATGGTTTGTAAATGCAACACCACTTGTGGGAGCTCCCAAAACAACCTCGATCTTTGGTCAAGCAAACCACCATCTTGTGCCTACTTTAAAATGGTTTTGACATGGCCATCCAACTATGACCATATCTACTAGGCCAACATCATCCAAATGTTGTAATGCCTTTAGGTAATGCCCCCAAATATCCACGCACAACTATATTTGGTAATAGTAGCTCTATATATTGATCCTTATTTAACAACTTACCTCCTTTAAAAGATTCAATGAAAAAATCATTACACTTGAATTTTCAAAGACCTTGCTGATGTGATTTTTATGGCCATTTTTTCATTTAGCTCGATGGACACCATATTCAATTTGTGATTTCAAAACTTGTTTGAACCATCCAAATTGCTTTAGTTATTTTCAAAAAAAATTAAAGTTTAAAATTAATTAAATACATGTTATACCCTATCAAAACCTATTTCAATAAAAGATTTTATGAAAATGTCTTCCAACTTTACATAATTCTATCACTACATGGTTTTTTGAAAAGAAATTTTGTTGCAATGTTATTCTTTTTTAAAAAATCTTTTAGAAAGATTAGTTCATTTAGTAGATTTACTAAGTGGCCTTCACCATTTGGCAACCATGTTTGGGACATCACACCACAACTTTTGGTTCAAAGCTTAAGATTGAGAATTTTTTTGAATATGGAAACCTAAAATTGTCCTTACAATGTATTATGTGCACAAAAAGTTTTTTTTTTCCTTTTGTAGGGAGCCTCTTTGATTGGGCCATTGCTAGAAAAAATTGAAACTTTTGCACTCCCCAAATAATTTTTTTGCATTTTGCCCTCTTGAAACAAAAATACAGAAGTCTTTTCATTTGATTACTTTCATAATGTCCAAGAATAAAATTGGGTTGCAGTTATATGATAAGTGGTTGGTGAGGTCTCTTGGGTGTTGTTGTATCGCTTCATTGCTTGAGTAATAATGGTGGCAAGGAGCACCACACTTTCATTTCCTATGTTTTGCCTAAACTTGTAATGAGAAAACTTGCAAAGGTGGTAGGGAGCACCACACCTGTATCCCATATTCTTTGCCCAGAACTTAAAAGGGGGAAACTTCCAAACGTGGCCAAAAGGGAAGGCTTCTTGCAAAGAGGTGCAAAGTGCAAAAGGTCAAATGTTGATTACTTTCAAAACCTTGCCAAAACCATATTAGACTTAAGATCCGGATCCTATATTAAGGGCCTTAAGATGCTCATGCTGGTTCTAGGGCCAAGTCTAACTAGTATTTCTATTAGGAATTTTCATTTGGAACCAAAGGTGTGATAATCCATAGAAAGATGTTAAGAAACTAGCGATCATGGCTATAAACCAGATATGAAATACAAATCTTTAATCATCTTTCTACAATCTTGGCTATACGTTGAAAACCAAACATAGGAATCTAACAATTTGTACTTTTTCTTTTTACACTTTTGGCAATTGAAAACCTTCAAAATCACTTGATTTTTGAACTTTTAATTTTAATTTTTTCTTTTTGGTGAATTTTCTCCAATAATAAAAGGTTCAGTCTAAAATGGCCTTGGCTTTCCTTGGGTTGGGTCTGGGCTTGAGGTAGGGCCTTGACCCATGGCTTGTCTTATGGCAAGTCTTGTCTCATGTAAATCCACTGGATCTGGTTTTTAAAACTGTACCCACATCTGCGGTCAAAAACCGGAACCCACCAACATTGGTTTAGACACACCTAATATCCCAAGCTTCATGACTACAGTTGTCGTCCACACTGAGATTCTCAGACTAACTAGGGTTACCCAGAAGTTCAAATGTAAGTGCTCTCCTGTTACATCCTTACAGTGCAGTCCATCACACTGACATATCCATCCCACTGCATGCTTCTTCATCTCATCCAGTACCATACCAATCCTTAGGCACAATTCAATCAAATTTTCATGCATCAAATAATTTGCCACTGTTTGGAATTCAGTAAAGCCTGACACAAGTCCGACAATCCTTGAAAGATAAGCTCATGAGTCATGACTGCCAGGGCCTTTCTATCATCCATCTACCAATGGGATCACAGAAGTTTTGAAACTCTACACTCAACCCAACACACTCTACTCAGCTCAAATGCATAGAAAGACATGCTAAGAATTGGAACCAGGACAGAGCAGTGGAATCAATGAAATTATGCCATCTTACCAATGCAAGCCTTCTCTCCAAAGAGATCAGCGTTTACAAAAATTTCTAAGTTACATGCTAGTCTGTGGCTTGACAACTATGGCCAGAGTGAATTAACATCCACCAATGCACCAGTTGGCCGTTCTGTCCACTGGATGGGTTGCGTTTTTTCATTCGGCGCCGGATGGGGCTCATCACAGTCGATTTCTTTTTGCTGCTGACCACTGTACTTTTTTTTTCTTTCTTTTATTTTGGTTCTTGGCCGTTTTTCCTGAACCTGACCTCACACATAGCTACCCTGCTCACTTTCCTACCTTCATAAGTATTACACCAACCTACTGACACAGCTACCCTAATAACTAGTTATCCTACTGACCTAACTATTATACTAATCACTCACCCTACTAACCTAGCTATTCTATTAATTACATACCCTACTAATTTAACCATTAGGTTAAGGGTTGAGACATAAATTAATTAATAAGTTTTTCACAAATGTATAGTAATTAATCTAAAGTAGGCTAAATTTGGGGGGAAAATTTTAGGGTTTACAGATATGTGAAGTAATACAATTGCATTTTATATCTTCTTCAAAAAGAGTGGAAAAATTAGGTTGAAAAAATCACACAAAGATAAAAGACATATCTTCTCTTTTGTTTTTATATGAAATTTATTTGATTATTTTAAAAGATTAACGTATTTTCTTTCAGTTAATAAATATTTATAGTTTAAAACCTTTGAATTTTGGTTTTTAATTTTTTTCCTATGTTCTTTCAAATTTTTTTATTTTGCATTATATGATTTGTATA
>Ga0116231_10000115_pt1 | contig 98951 bp, 87 predicted proteins | sample S1TSphgellanicum_2_FD_89695 | JGI IMG/M metagenome (GOLD analysis project Ga0116231, IMG submission 89695) | Host-associated microbial communities from peat moss isolated from Minnesota, USA - S1T2_Fd - Sphagnum magellanicum MG | ecosystem: Host-associated > Plants > Peat moss > Unclassified...
AATGTGAAGGTGGGTGAGATTTGCAAGGAGAAATCTGAGTACAACTCATGGCTACTGTATATGTTGCAAAATTACACTTGCCTCAGAGCATCTTGTCACTTCCTCTCTCTTGCTGACCCCCCAATAAATGACACAGATTTTGATCTGACCTGTATCAGGTGGGTTGGATGCTCTGGTGAAGGATCCTGAGTCTTTCATGTGTAAACTCCATGCTCGGGTGTTGGAAGTTGTACTGCCCATCTGGAATCACCCAGGGTTCATGCACTGTGATGTGACTCTTATCAATTCTATTGCATCCATCATTACACATATCTATATGGGTGTGCGGAATGTAAATGGAAGCAGGATGCCAGGGGTTGGTGGTGTGGGATTGCGCCTCATTGGGCAACCTCTGGAGGAGTCTTCCATTTCCAAGATTGTGGAGATGGGGTTCTCTCAGGTAAGGGCTGAAGAAGCACTCAGCCAAGTTGATAATAACAGTGTGGAAATGGCTATGGAGTGGCTGTTCAGTCACCCTGAGGAGATCCTGTAGATAAAATATCAGGTTCTCATGTCTAACCTCATTTTAGCTCTTGTACATTGCTGAGCTGATGATCATTGTATGCAAATGCTTTGTGCTCTGTACTTTTTTTTGAGCCAAAGAGATGGTGGCATGGGCTCACAGGGATCATGTTGCTGTTCTGCAGTCTAATTCCAAATATGAGTCTGGGTTTGTTTGTTTCTGGTTGAAGGTGGTTGGGGCTCACTCTGTCAAATCATTTTTCTGCAGGAGGATGATGAGCTAGTGCAGGCTCTTGCCATGTCACTGGGTACTGATGGAGTACAATTGGCAGAATAAAGAGATGGAAACAAAGGGAAAGAGGTTATTCTAGAAGAGGAAGGTGTGCATTTACCTTGAAGATATGCTCTCCACATGCATGAATCTTCTGCAGGAAACAGCTGCAGTGGCATTTCCAATAACAGATCTTCTGGTCACATGTGCAATCATAATCATGGTGAAGATTGCCTGCAGATCATTTCCTACCTCATCCAACATCTGAAATCTCATGCAGCAGATGTGCCTGTAGATGATTAAAGTCCTCTTCCACCATGTCTCACACACTTGCATTGGAACTGAATGAGAATAGCAGTGCTCAAGAGATAGCAGCAGAAAATGGGCTCGTTAGGATAGTCTTCAATGTCCTACAGAGCTTCAATCCTCCAAAGGACACTGTGAAGCTAAGTGTCCCTAAATGGGTCACAGCACTTTTGCTTGTGTTGGATCATCTGCTTCAATACAAAGTGACGATCCATGCTGATGCACTAGGTGGAGCAGCTACAGCTGTTGACACCAGCAGCTGTGTGGCTGTGAAGTCAAATCTTGCTCTGTCTGATGGGGAAAACCCTGAGGTTGAATTTGAAAGGGACAAAAACCTTCTTGTTGGCATTCTGTGGAGGCCAACAGGATACATGACAACTGATGAGCAGTGGACCACAGCTGTTGTTACTAGTTTACTTCACATGCACCTGCCATCAGCAACTCCACAGGCAGTACTCCAGCTACATGCCTAGTTGACAAAAATACACATTATTGCACTGCAGTTCTTGGATGCTGGTGGGCTGACTGTTTTGTTAATCCTTTCAAGAAGCTCCATGTATCCAGGATTTGATGTTGTTGCTATGGAGTCAGAGATTTGCCATACCTTTTCATTTGACAATGGTCATGTATCTCCTTGCATGTTCTTGACTGCCATGCCACCTATTGTGTGGAGGGATCCTGCCATTTTCATGCAGGCAGCAGCTATGGTGTGTCAAATTGAGACAATTGGTGGACATCCCACCATGATATTTGCCAAGGGGAAGGAAAGGGAGGTGGACAAGAGCAAGGACAAGGACAAAGAAAAGGGTAAGAGAAGGTAAAAACACAGGATAAAGACCTTGAGAAGGTGAAAAGTTGTAGCTGGGGCATTGACATGGAAACTTGGGCTTTGTGTGATGGAAGCTTACCAGCCCATGATTTTTCCAACAACTCTGCTAAAGGACACCACTATAGAAGGGTCCCTCAGTGCTTTTCACAGTTAATTGACCAGTTGCTGGAAGTTTTTCTTCATTTTCCCTCTCATTTTGTGCCCAATCATGTGCAAAGAAATAGGATTTATCTGGAGGATTTGGAGGTAAAATAATAACAGTACAGCTATGGAGGTAGATAATTTGGATGTTAAAGGCAAGGGAAAGGTCAAGGCAGTTATCTCCAAACACTGAGACCTGTGATGTTGCAACTTCCGAAGGTCTGCAGCCACTGGACACAATGTTATGGATGCTGGTGTATGTGACAAACTTGATCTTTTCTTCTCGTGCATCTGCAGGGAATGCCCAGGCCCCAGGATTCTCATCAGACATGGCAAGACTGATGGATTCTGGGGTGGTATGAATGCTTACAGATAACTCTCCAGGTACAGAGGTCAATTACCACCAATTATATGATGGACCAAAGTCCTTTTGCTGGTAGTTCAATTCTGATAGCTTATGGTTACCATCAGGTACTCCATTGGAGCAGGTTTGTGACAGACCCTTCCAAGGATGCAAAACTTAACTGATGATTGCATGTGGATGAACCCAGGTAATTAATTGACTTTGACCACCCAAGGCACTGAAGTTGTCGAACACACTGATGTGCATTGTTTTCCAATCATAGCTTTTTACTATTTAGGATTGCCATTTTGCCAACATTAGGCACTTTGTGCTCCTGCACATGATCTATCATGGTTTTAGATGGACTTCTAACTAGCCTACTATATCCTTTTATCAACACACTGTTCACTAATATTTTAGATCAAGTATTCTCAGATTTATCTTTTTGTTAGATTGTGTACTGAGACAATTAGTGGACAACCTGTCATTGTGGATCGTGTATATCCAAGTCTGGACCATAGAAGTGTCTGTGTAGATGTCAAGCAGGGATAGCTATAAGGATTGATCTGACACTTTGTTAACCAATGAACTGATGCTGTCTGTGTGATGGATAATTGTAGAATGTTCTTTGTACACAGAACTGGGATGATTATTGTTCTTAAAAATTGTTGTACTGTATGATCTTACCAAGGACTCCAAACCCTCAAGAAATTTTCATGCAGTTACGGACTAAAGGTATCATATGCATGATAAAATGTACAGCTTGAACATTTTTGATATTGTTGTCTATGGTTTGTTCTCAGAAAGTATTGAGAATTGGCATTTGATGGTGGTGATATAACTGCATTCCTTCTTATGTACCAAAAACAGCTTCTGTAGTCAAACTTGTAGGCTCTTAGTAGGAGGATTGCCCAGATTATACATCTTAGTCCCTCCTATTTTTGTCATTCAAGTGCTAAAACTTGCACATTCAAAACAAATTGTGTGCAATGTTCTTATTAGCACTTTGATGCACAATGCATTAAATGTCAATGTCAGACTTCTCAACAATTTGAAACTGATGTGTCCAGGAAAAAGTTTTGCATCTTTGCATACAAAACAAGAAATCTTGGAGACCTGTCTCAAGATGAGAACACCTGTTTTGCTCTCTTACAAAGAGGATGATCTGGGAACATTGGTTGGTATCCAAAAGCTCTTAAATCACCTGCTAGACTTGTCATAGAATGATCATTGTGTGATTGTACTGAGGAGCCATATACAGTTTGCTAGATGGTTTCTTACATCCATATTGTATAGTTCTTCTTTAACCTCACATCAGAGCAAAGGATGGGCAAGAGACGGAGGTGAGGAGTCAGGTTGGACAAAGAGCTTCTCCAGGCTCTTTGTTCCCCTTTGTTTACTATCTTGCACTGTTTTTTTGAGTAATTAGCAGATGATGATACTATCTATTTGCCTATAATTTGAGCAGATACTAATATGCAAACTTAAATACACCCACCATCAGGAGCTGATGAAGCCCTGGGGAGTAGTCACAGCTAGTCACTGACATAGGTGATGGCCTGGTACTTTGTGATTGACCCAAGGTTCTGACTGCACTCATTCTTGTGATGTTTGTTTTGGTTTGACCAGAACTGATAACATAATTTACCATCTAAGTGTTTTTGTGGAGTTTCTCTGCAATCTCATATACAGGTTATGTGAGCAATTTAGTTCTAGGAACATGTTGGGTGGGAATGTGCTTCCACCAGTGCTGAATATATGATGTTCAGTGTTATGGTTGGCTGCCAACAACATATGACATTCCTTTGATGATCAGCAGGACTTCCTGTTTATAACCAGTCCTTTGATCTGTTGTCTCAATCCTTCAAATGCTATCTGATGAGTGATGGCCTTCTTGGACAGGTTGCTTCCTTTTGGAAATACCTTGATTGAGATGTACTTTTTTTTCACCTTGTTCTGGAATGACAAGGTCAATTCACAAAATAAGTTTTGGTTGTGCCAATGATCGCACATGTGGACCTTGAAATTATATGACAATGCAACTTGGGTGTACCAACAAGAATGTTTCTTACTCTGTTGATTGAACTGAGTTGGTCCATGACACAGCTGTATTCCACTAGCAGCTCACATGAATTGTCCACTAGCAAAATCACTAAGAAGAAATTATCTTGGAAGCAACCAATTTTTGCCTCCATCCTCCCTATCTGCACATCTATAATGTAGAATTATAATTGCAATTTGGTGGTCTGCAAATCATGAGTCTACTCTTGAATGAAAGAGAGTGAGTGTTACTGGTGGCTGGACTTAACTCCTGAGTCCTCTCCATACTGGTAACATGGCCTTTTTAAAGATTTTAGAGTTTCAGTGGTGAATACTTTTTAGATCTATCCTTGTTACCAGAAACCAATCTATTTTGGAGTTGGAGTTTGATCTCACTACAGAGCTATAGATCTCTAGCTTTCCTTGGCTTCATTGTTGGCAACAGCATCTGTCTGTAAGACTCACTGTTTTGCAGTCCATAGGCACATTCACTATTGTTCTGAACCTCAACAGCATGAAGGTTGCTTAAAATTCTATTCTCATGTGGGTTCCACCTCCAATTCATGGCAAAAGGTCTGGACCCCATCTTGTCAATAACATGAATAACATTTAGAATCTTGTAATCACCATCTAGCCAATTAGAAGATGTGTAGCATCCAGAAACTTGTACTCAGGGACCTCAAGATTTCTAGGTGCAGGGCCTTTGCGTACACGGCCAGAGATATCATAATGAGAACCATGACATGGACAGAACCAACCCCCATAATCTCCTGCATTAGGCAGAGGCACACACCCTAGGTGTGTACACACCCCTATCACCACCAACCACTTAGGGTCTTGCACACGTGCAGAATCTGGCTGTGGGTCTCGAAGCTCAGAAATGTTTACACTGTTGGCCAGCTTGATGTCAGCCTCTGTGCGGTGGCGAACAAACACAGGTTTCCCTCTCCATTTCACTGTCACAGTTGATCCTGCCGCCACATTGCTCACATCCATTTCCAGTGAAGCCATGGCCAATACATCCTTGCTGGCTGACATTGATAGAATGACCTTGACAAAGAAAAGGCGCAGTCCAGCTGCTAGTATAAAACGGCTCATTGTGAGGACAAAGTATGTGTATGCCTTTTTGCTAGGGTCACCAGGTGGATGCCGGGGGTTCACTGAATCATCATATTCTATCTTGTTGGTTGGGCTCTTCAATGCCACTATAGTTGGAGGTATCACATTGGACTCCCCCTTGTGTGACAATGAGCTCGAAGAGGATTCTGTGTCCAACAAAACAACAATCCAATAACAAATGTATTAGCACACTGCATCAAGTTTGCTATTATAAGTGCAAGAACTCGAGCAAAGAGTTTCTTTGTGATCCAATCACTCAGGTTACCAGTTAATCTAAAACTCTGCTACTTCCTTGATCCCGTGAGAATAAACTTCTTTTCTGACAGAAAAAATAGGTTGTATCTCTTTGCTCAAACTATTTTCCAGAAGACCTAGAAATTGTCCAACTGCATTGACACTATTGCACTACATGCACTATTTTTTTCCCATGCAGATCCAAGACCTTTTGCAGGCACTACAATAAGGTGTAATCCTTTTGAATGATACAAGGCAATTGCACCAAATTGCTCCAGACAATATTTTTTTTGGAAGCAAGCCACAGTGCTTGCAAGTTGGTTCACGATCAATCAACAAATTTGTCGAGTGTCTCGTTGGTCCTGTCAAAGCCTTTTCAGTCTGTGTATGTGCATTGACAACTATGTGTTGAATTATGACAAAGTTGTCTACCTATCACATCTATTGGTTTCCTCTGTTTCATAAAGTCTCCAGGCTACAGGTTTTCACTGCACTGAATTAGTGAGGAAACAACAGTAATTGAAGTGCATCACACTGCTCAACACAAGATCTTTCTCGGATTCAATAATATACTGGATGTGACAGTCAAAACTGAGGAAATACAAGCCTAATTGGTGGGGAGAAGTGCTACACAAATGTTGATGGCAGACTACCAGTTGAAAAGGAAGTAGAACTCCAAGGCCATCTGGACACGCATGCAATTGCACCATAGGTTCGTAGCTCACTGTGCAAATGAACCCAAAGCTGTTTGTTGCTAACATCATCATGGTTGATAAACGAGCCACAGGCGCCGCATGGTCGACTGTCATAATTTATGCAGTTGACATTGCTAACTCTACACGGGTCCGAGTAAATTCTCGAATCAGAATTTACAAGTGGTAGCAGCGATACTGAATCATAAGTAGAAGACGAGGAAGAGAGCCGGAAAATTGAACTATGCTGTAGCCTTCTGCCCACAGCTCGCAACATGATACCCGTACTCCTACACCTCACCTTCACTCAATTGCTATGAAATAAAACTTTCGTGTTGCCACCACGCAAAAACCCAGACATAAATTATAACATCAGAGCTAAGTTGTGAATATAATGCCTTCTATAACTCGCAACATTTCTCATAGTTTTGAGAAACCCCAGTGACTCAGGGATGCAAGAAAAGAGAGAAAAATCAGAGGACCTCTTGAACTAACTGCCCTGCAAATCAGTTATTATCTTAGCAACGTGATTGGTAAAACGTAACAAGTTTTGAATCCTTAACGTGGCGTCTTTCCATTAGCATAGATGCTCCCAACGCATTACCAGTGCGGAATGACTTCAACAGTAAAATTATCCCCGTGGCTACCAGTTCAAGTCTTGGGTCGCGCACATGATTGTGAAAACCTGCCTGCTCCTTGAAATTCGCTGGCAGAAAGGGAGGCAGGCAAACAAAATGCGCACATGCACACATAGTCTGCCCACCTTTTTAGCTGCTTCATCTAATTTTCTCTCCCTGCCCTCTACACAATTTCTTAAAAGCAAATTTGGAGAATGCTTCTGCAATTCCAAAAGATCCATCACTTAACCACTTACGTCTCTTGTTTGGCTTAGCGTCCACCCCTGGCTTCTTGCAAGTTGCTGACCTCAGTGTGGGTGGAGTCTTACTGACTTGAGAGTTGCCTGCAAATGGAGGAACCTGTCTGTCTGGACAAGGAGGAGCATCATGTTCTTCAGTATCCTCCAAGTTGACAGGCTCCTGCGCAGATCCACCCATCAAGTCAATTTGTACACCATTGTCCATGCCTCCAGTAGTGCCACAAGCCTTGGCAGTCTTGCGATCCATCTTTGTTCGTGGAGGAAGCCCATGTGCTGCCTCCACAACAAGTTTGCCATCTCACAGACGGCCATGCAGCTCCGAAATTTGAGGTCTCAAAAAATGAGCTGTCACCGATCAATTGTACAAGCTTGGCAAGTTGGTTTGTTTAAGATTGTCCGATTATCCTTTGCTGTGTTCGGTCCACAGGTATAATCGGATTGCTTGTCTGCTGCATAGATCGCGGTGGGAGTTTGGCGGAGCATGCAGAGCATTTCTTTCTTCCGTGTCAGGCATAGTGTGCTTCGTTCTAGCAACAAGTATTTGAGCAGCAAAAGGTGAACGAGTGTATCTCTCTGCCGTCATCAATTTGGTTGTAAGCGAAGACGAAATGTATGCTGTCTTTTTGTTTGCGACTGTTGTGCAGCTGCTGCCGTGTTTTCTTTCTTGTTACACCGACATCTCTCGTAAAATAGATCAGGACACTGACATCAGATTTTTGGCGTAAGTTACTTTGGTAGGAAGCTTTCTAAGAGCTAAGAGCTAGAGTTGATGGTGCGAAGAGTGAGAGCTAGTCTTATGTTGTTTTTCTTTACGATGTACAGCTTCTGTGAAGGATTGTTGGCCGTGTTTCTGTGTTCTCTCTATCTCTGTCGCTCGTGTTGCGCTGTCTTCAAGCGATTTTCATGTGCTTTCTTCCTTGAAGCCTTGTGAAACCCTAGTCAGGTCAAAATTTCTAATTTAGTAGAAGTCTTTCTTGTATTGATGGAATGTGCGTTTGCTTGTTCTCGTGCAGGGGCATGCTTTACCTCTAAGTTTATGCTCTGACCCCACGGAATAATATGAGTGGGAAACCAACTAGAGTAGGCTCCACAACCTCTGCTTTTAGAGCCAGTGCATTGCACTTCGTCTCCCCCAGCATTGCAGGCGCTAGGGCTTGATTTCATTTTCCCACTTTTTCGTTGTTTTTCTTGCAACTGGTTTTCTCTTATTTGCCTGACGGACGAGGATGGCGGAGTGCAACTCCCTTTGCCAAGTCTTGCAAGAGAGATGTCCAGGTGTGAAAATCAGAGTTGATGACATCAAGAATTTGGTGGATGCGGGATTTGATACAGAAACTGCACTTGCAGCAGCCTCTAAGGATTCCTTCAACAAAATTCTTCCTAACTGACCTGGTGTGGTGTATGCACTCATCAAGACATTCAGTCAACCTGCAGGTATGTTGCCCTATCAAGGGTTTGCTATGTTGACACTCATGTTCATAGCTGCAGGTGATCGTTAGTATGGATAGTTGCACTTAGGTTTTTGAAGTTAGGGATTCTTGCCTTTCATAGGTAGAATAAGCCAGTCCAGTGTAGTTTTCTTTGTTACATTCACCCATTAGGGTGTCAGATAGTGCGTCATGGAGAAAGTTTGGCATTGTCAAGCATGCTTACTATTGTTGGCAAACCATATCAATGAAGAAATTAGGAAAAAGAAGAAACCAATACAATGAGGAATTGTGAGCTCAAATGCCAATGAAAGGATTGATTTCACATGTATTGAGGATTTTGAAGCCTTTAGGTCTTTGTTGGTTAGGGTTTAAACCTTTATTTGATTTCTTATCATGCCTCGATTTCATTTACTCCATGCTTGGATTTGCTTATGGTGTGCACATGATTCTTCTACATATTTATAGCCAGTCCTTCTTTCGCACATTTTCCAATCTTTTCAAAGTCTTGACCAATTCATTATATTCCTTTTGTAGCTGCATTGTGCTTTTAGGGTTTTTTGTTTTCAATCATTAAAGAACTCTAGTATGTATTCTCTCATAGTAGATTCTAGCATTATTTGTTCGTTCACTTGCTTTTTTTCCCAAAATTGATTTCCTAGTGTTAAAAATGGATTCACCTAGTTGTAATATTCTCTTTGCATACTATGGAATGTCATTCCATGCACTCTCGACTTGGGAGGTGGAGGGCCATCGGGTTGAATAATGAATGCCCCTTTCAAACAATTTCCAAACAAATTGTTTTTGAAATAGGTAACACATTTATTCATTTCTTTTTAGAGTCTCATTGTCACAACCTGGGCCTTTGCCTTATGATCAAAGCAAGGGCTTGCAAGAGTGCGGGACAAAAGGGAGGCTCGAGAGACACATTTTATACTTTCAAGAGTGCATGAAAGTGTGAAAGAATGAGCTTCACTTGGGGAGTTAGATTGTCGATGGACTCCTGAATTTTCAAAGAGCAATTGCAAGGGTCAAAACCTATTGGAATGAAGTGTTCTTTATATCATTGAAAATTTATTGAAACGTAAATGTCTAAAATGGGCTCGCATGACCCATTTGGACATTTGAAACATAAGTTATGGCCAAAAGAAAGTCTAGGAGTCGAATTGGCAGTTTGACTCCTAACCACTACAAAGTTGAGAATCGATTTAATTTCTTTGTGTGCATGTGGCGTGCAACATACCGTTGGAAAGCCCTTGACGAGGGTTACAACTTTGCTTTAAACCTCATCTTGATTGGAGGTCTACACACAAAGTTATTGGGCCCCAAAGTCAAGGAAGTCCCAACTTTGGGAATTTCGAAACTCCCATCTAGGAGTCCCGGGACAAAATACCATTTGGATGTGGGCCTCGTGGAAAGGCACAAAATATACTATAAGGGAAAAGGTGGTGGCTTCCCCCAAGTTCGGGCGGTGATGAGTTTTGTGAGTCTGAGTTTGCCTATGGTTTGTCCTAACACCAAAAATGCTCCAACTATGCACTAACCAACTTGTTGTTTGGTTTGTGCAGGTCTGTGTGAGTGATTGAAGTGCTTGTCAATCTTCCTAGTCCCATCTTGGAGCTCAACACACCCTTCTACCCTTGAAATGTTATGAACCAGGGAACATGCCCCAACTCTCTATTTTTACGTTGTTTTCATCTTAGACTCACATTTGAGTCTTTTGAGGAGGTTGGGAGTGCGTCACCCACAAATGTATGCCATGTGTCCCATGCTTGATAGATCATCACAAGCTCCTTGGTCGTTGCGAAACCTTTTTGCAGTGGAACAACACTTTTTCACATTGAAGTGAATTAAACAAGAAAGAAATGCATTAATCAATTTCCCCTAGAACTACCAAAAGGAAGAATGAACCTCGAGGAGAAAGCTCAAGATTTCATGTCCCCAGGAATACAGTTCATAGGGACATCTCCCTTGGGGAGATGTGAGTATTTCCCTCGGGGAGATGTTGGTTTCTTTTGACCACCTTCTTAGGGAAGAAACACACATCTCCCCGATGGAGACTCCGATATCTCCCCAAGGAAACAACCACATCTCCCCAAGGATATGAACTTTAGGCAACGATTCCCCCAGGGAAACAAATAGTTCACTTTATTCTATGAAACAAAAGGATCCAACAATTTCTTGATCTCCCTAGGGTGCCACGGCACCAAGGATGTTGGGGATTTATTCTCATTGGGGAGCCCAAGGAGAGTAATGTTTCCCTAGGGAATTAATGTCCCAAGGGAGATGTTGCATCTCCCCATCACTTCAGTTCATTATTATTATGATGGAAAGTACTTTAACATAACTTTGTAAACAAAAATTGAACGGTCGAACAAAGAAAATGGCAATGGAAAGCAAGGTTCTTGGCATGAACTTACCCTCAATGAACTAGAACTATCGCCAAAATCCTCCCTGTAAGATTTGGCAATTGGGAGGAGGTTGATGAATGTTTGTAACTAGATTTCAGAGAAAACACTATACACACCTAGATATCTCTAGAGTTGTTTGTAACCAAAACCTGAATCCACCATGACAATTAGTGTCCCTGATTGCGATCTTGTTCGTTCATGCTAGTTTGCCACAATTAGCGACGAATCGTATTGAAAGGTATTTAATGGAAACATTGTTCCAAACATAACTAATTAGTTGAGGCGATATTTGATTAAAAGGCTTGTGTTGATTTTGCATTATAACTATTGTTAACATCTAAACATCCTTTCATTGCACTCATATGGAGTTGGGGGTCACTTTGAAACTGTTGCAACTATTATTGATGGTAACGGGTGTGTAACAAGTGTTGGAGGAAACCTAGACTACATTTGCATGGGCAAAGGAATAGATGTAGTTGATTCAATAAGATGAACTTACAATTGTGTATTCATGAATGCAGAGACGTTAGGCCTCCCCACTCAGTTTGGTAGCCTTAATTTTTGAAAGTTTGACTTCGACGCGATTCTGTTGGCCTAGGCCAATGTTCAAACGTTTAACTCTGAGACTTGGCCAAGAAGGTTTACAAGTTATTGCCAAAGGTGAGACTTCAAGACACTTCTTGACAAATAAAAATTATCTAACAAGAAATATTTGAAACCCCATTGACATTAAACAAACTTCCAATCAATTTTTTCTGTTAAAAAACTCATAGTTTGCAATACAATTTAATAACTAAATTTTTTACAATTTTTATGAGCCTTTAACAAAGTTGTAAATTGGCCTACAAACCTGAAAGTTTGAAAACGTATAAAATTTAAAGAATTTTCAAATTTGATGGATTAAAAAAAACTCAAACTTTTTTGGGAAGGCTTTTGTTTGAATGACGATCAATTTTGTTTGAATACCATCACATGTTTATTTAATTTTATAGAATTTTCATGAAATTTGTTTTAGAATATCATCCACCTTGAAAATCTATACACATGTAATCATCAATTTTGATGGCCCATATAATTACCTTTTCAATAAAAGTATTGAATTAACTTGATTTGTCATGCTCAAACCAAATGTTTTTTTATTCCACATAAAATGTTTTTACTTCCTTCTTGTGATCTCACTAGGAAAAACAAAAGGTACACATCAATTGACAAACATAATATTGTAGTACCCAAACAAATTCAGCAACAAACTGTAACCACATGGGTAACCACATGTAAGTCATTAATGATTTCCAATTTAAGCACAAGGAATAATATAACTCCTAACTACAAATATTACTTTCATACATTGTAAAAGCATGTTGCAAAGGTTCATGATTCATTAAGTATTTGCAAGTGTTTGTTACATGCAAGCCCAATAGTGCACATCATCATGTTCACATGTTGAAAGTAAAAGTGTCACAAATCTTGGGTTTGAAAGTGCAAGTTACTTAACATTTAGAATTTTGAAAAAAAAATTCATAATTATGCCTTGTTTTGTTTAAATGTGCATGTTTGTGTTATCTTTATGATATAATAAATAAATTTTAAGATTTAAAAAAAATCTCAAAATGCTAATTAGATGTATGCAAAAAATATGTCAAATACTTTTAATCCTTGTGAAGTTTGCACCATATGGAGAAAATAATTTGTTCATGCATCTAAGTCTTACGACCTTTAGGTGGTAAAATTTTTACGAGTTTTATATTGATTATCATTTGCACTTCATAACAAACAAAAAAAATTCAAAGCAAAATTTCACGAAAAGTGCAACTTGATAATGGATTATGATGGAAAAAATCAATACATTTATGTTAGATTGATCTTAACACAAATTGACAAAATATTTGGATATGTTCAAGAAGATAATGAAAAGAAGGGAAGGTCAAGTAGCATTAGATTAAAATTGGCAATCACATTAGCAAGTCTTCAATATTTATACATCCTTAAAAAGTAAAATCTTAAGATTCATGTAGGTTTAAAATTAGTTTTGATTTTCAACACTTCATTTGCAAAAAATACACATTATATGACACATGATTTTTGGGTTGGGCTTTTCATAACTCTTGTAACCATACATAAGCTTGCATGTCACGATAGATTTTGGAACTTCCCTCAAACCTAAACATTAGGTTCAAACCTATCTATTCAAATTCCCTTATTGTTTCATTTAGGTTCAAAATTCACATGTAGACCTTTACTTTCAATGTTAAGGAATAACCTTTTGTTACATTACTAGAATTTCAAGTTTTTCAAATGTTCCACGTTGATTAAGTGGTCTTTTTTTTATTAATGACATGTCAATTTTGATTAAAGGTTCAAGACATGTAGTTTTTTACCAACCAATTTTATTATAGTGACTTATTTAACCAATACATTTATTCAAGTTGAACAATTCTAATCAAAATGACAAATAGGTTTTAGTCAAATGAGACATTTAGTCAAATTGAACTTAAGAAGTTGACATCAGTAGCCAAAATGACCAATGTTTTCTAGTTAAATGGGACATCTTAAATGCCTATTACATACCTACCTCCCACCTTGAGGGGGACACTAGTATAAAAAAAATTTAAATACGTGAGTAAAATTATATGGTACAATATATTGGTTATTGGGTATAAATTATAAATTAATTAGTTGAAAACTAAGGTACCTTTTATTCAAATAATGGATTCTAATTGATATAGGATGGATTTAGTATGTATATATTAGAAAATTAGATAATAATAGGGTGATAAAAAATACATTGGATAATTATCTAATACCCCCTCTAAAAATGGTTGTTTGACACACATAGGTTTCAAATTTTACATTAAGTGTTCCCTCCCCCCCCCCTCTTGGGGCTCCCACCTACAATCTTACAACCTACCTACCTACCAACCCACCCACCCACCTACCTGCCTACCGACCTACCTACCTAGTATTGGGTTCAAATTCAGGAAACACACTTAATTTGTATACTTGGAGATGTATATGATGCATTATTTGGTGTATGTGTTTGTGTGTACATATGGTGTAAAGAGGACATAATTGGGTACTTACCAACCTATCATTTTATCACATAACAATGTGTTGACATGTGGCACCATAAGAATGTTGCCATGTGACATAACATTATGTTGATGTTTGGCAATATATAATGTTACCATGTGGCAACATTCCTATGGTGCCATGTGTCAACATCAAATGATGCCACGTTTCAATTAAATGATTAGTAAAAACCCATTTTTATTAATTATATTTTACTAGTAACATTTGACCACTGGTCAAAAGGTACTGGTCAAAAACTCCAATCAAAAGCATCACCCTATGGTTGGTCGAAAAAGAAACCATCCCAGTCATTATGAACTTGTTAAAATCAACTTGTCCTAAAAAAACTAGTGGATTCTTTTTATGCTTGTCACTTTGGGGTTCGTTTTTACCAGAAAACCCACTTTGAAAAACTTTGGAATTCTAAATAGTGTTAGAAGGACCTATCCCTTAATAGAATTGAACTCTTGCACCTTTAAACCCCAATATAAATCATTTTTTAGTGTTAATTTATACCTTAAACAATCAAAATTTATTTTCTTAACCAACTTGAATTATGAAACATAAAGATGAAAAGCCTATTTTGTGGAAGTTGGCCTAGAATTAAAACTCAAAATTAAAAAAATTGGTTCTAACCAATGTCGTCTTAGTTTTAGTTTACAAAATTCGTTTTAATTAATTAATTTTTTAGTTTAAGTCAATATTTTGATTTTGATGGTATCTCTAATGGAGTTTTAAGTATGATCCTTGAAATTTTCAAACCTTTGATTCCAATATTTTCAACAAAATTTCAAACCTAGGTGGGGACCCAAACATCGAATTAAGGACCACTTGTACGATACACATCACAATGAAAACCCTCATTAAAATTTATGACCTTCCTTGTGACCCTTTCGAAATAACATTTATTATGTTCCAATCCTAATAAGAGGTCGATTGCATGGTCAAATTTCAAATTAATTTACAAACCAATGTTGGTATGATATATATGATTTGTTCACATATGCACCTTGGTAGGTTGAACTTGTACCCTTTTGATATAAATTATATTATATTTGGAGATACCCTATTCCCTTCTAACTTTGACATTAATTATACATTAATTTTCAAGAAAATGATTTTTTTTATAAAATTGTTAAAGAGAATATTGAATCCATTAAAATATTCTACTTGTCAAAATGAAAATTTCACAATTAATTAATTAGTCAATAAACATGTGTCAAATTTGCCAAAGTATTATGGTACATAGTTCCTTAACAACCATTCAAGCTATGAACACACACACACACACACACAAGCATATATATATATGGGAGTTTTCTTTTTGGGAAATGAATTCTTATTCATATATGTGTTATAAAAACTTTTACCTATGTGTTGGTATGGATAAATAAGGTTGAATGTTTGGTGACGCATGTGTTTTATGGCAAGATTTGAAAATTATTGTTATTTAAATAATGTAATTCCACCCATCAACATATGTCAAATCTTTAATACACTATGGAAATCACCTCGTAGGAATGTTGGTGAGCCATCATTCTATTGGGTGGTAATGGGTTTGACTAAGGCCTATTCCAAAATCTAATTGATTATTCCCATTGTGTATTTATGCTCAACACGTGCATCCTTCATTGTTGATGCTTTCTAAAAGTGAATTTATTTACTTGAAAATGGAAGTCAACCTTGTTGCCTATCCCACCCAAGAAAACCTATGAAATATTTTGAGATTAAGACAATGCAACTAATTACATTAAATTGGGACTTACTATTAATATTTGGATCACCCATGGAAATTATAATAAAAAGTTATGGTGGTACAATTTTCGAACTAACAAGAGTGCATATGTGATTTTATTTTTTTAACTTTCATCTTTATGATTTTAAAAAACATTTTGGTATTGAAACCATCTTAGTTCATTTGAAAATGGAATTGACCCATATTGGTGGATTTTTCTCATTTTTTTGATGTTGTGTCTTTGGTTAACATCGCAAGAAGGATTTAACATTAAATGGTGACATGTTTTTAAAACTTCTTTAAATAGTAACATAAATGAGTTTTTTTTTGCAAATTAAAATCAGAGTCCAAATGTGGCAAAAAAAGTCATAAGAATTGTTTTTCTTTGAAATTTTGTGAATTTTGAAAGAAAAAATGGGAATATAGTGACATAATATTCTTTTTTAATTTTACTTTTCTGCATTTTGGTGAAATTTCACACAAAGAAAACATGGATCCATATAATTTTTTTATATTGATATAATGCACAATTTGAAAAATTCCCAATATTTACGTTGAATTGGCATGTTGAAATAAATATAATCGTTCAACATTAGCTTATACCAATGTTGGGCAAATTTTGATGGGGTTGAACAAATACATATTTTGGTGATTGGTACATAACATGGTAGTTGTAATGATGTTAAAAATTTGGCCAATCTACTATTTGATTTTTGAATGAAACATTGAGATCAATATTTAAACTAGATGGGTATGAGAATCCAAAGCATAACATTAAAAGGTGGCATCCATGACTTGGACATTTTTGTGATTATGATTAAGTTTCAATTATGTAGTGCAACTTAATCATGTTTATGATTACATGATTATATCATATCATGCTATTCACAATTACATAATTAAGGCACATGATTTGATTTCAAAACCATGCTTGACCAAATAGCAAAATGTGTTACACATGTCAAGAAGTTGTTTAAAAAATAAATGAAAATAATTTGTTGATTAGGTGCATGCACTTAAGAGCAAGATGTTGTAATTGTCATTGGGAAAATAATTATTTCATATATATATATTTCAAAGGTAGCACCCAAAAAGATAAAAATTATTCAAAATAATTTATGATCAATAACCAATTGTGAATGATATTAAATATTATGATTTGCAAATGTAACACAAAAATAACCTTAATCCAACATCACACCATTGATTTTTTTTTTGAAACTGATATTAAAATATATTCACATTAAATTTTATTTAGGTTTGACTTTGGCCATCCTTGGTTTAATTTTAAAGTTTAGCTTGTAAGTGTAATTTTAAAATTTAACTCTTAAACACTTTGGTCGAATGTGTGAAGAATGTGTAGAGCCATATGTCATCACTTTTGTTTGTCTTTTGTCAATTTGTAGGATTGCAAGTTTGGTGGATGAAGGCATGCATTGGTATGCTTCAATGATCACAATTTATACGATTTCTGCAAAATTAGAATATGAAGATGAAACTCAAAAGCAGGAAGGTAGTGGTTGGAAACTTCCATTTGCTCTTGTAATTTGACTTAATCCCAGTTACTTCCATGTTAATTGCCTTTTGAGTAGCCAACATCATGCCTGCTTTTTCTTCTTTCTTCCATGAATGCAACATAAACTTAAAGATTTGGATGCTCGTGTAATGGTTTGCTGGAAATAATAAATTTATACATCAGATTTTGTATTTAGAAATTTAATCATTTATTTTAATATTTATTATATATTTTTAATTCACAGTACTTATGGTTATTGAATTTCTTCAAATATTTTAAAAACTTGTTCACAAAATTTGTTCAAGTAATCTAAGTTCTTAGTGCTAAATTTTTTAACTTTATGTTCAGTAATATAAATTCATTTTACATAGAGTCAATGTAGAAGTTTTAAGCTTTTCATTACTTTTAGGTGCATTAATTCAATGCATTTCATAATAATTTAAGACATTAAAACATGATAATTTTGGGTAACTATATTATATTGACGGTCATTGCCATAAGTTCATTATAACAATTAATGTAACATAATTCCTATAATTTTCATTGCATTGTAGTTTCAAATTTAGAAATTACAACAAATAAATACGCTTAGGCCAGGGTGAACCAACACTTACAATGAATATTTAATTTCTTTGGCTGATTTAACATTTTCTCTTACAGTGGTACCTTGGTGATTTTGAGTGAAGTCAGGGAATGGCCATGTTGTATTAAATGCTAGATTTGCACTCCGAGACCCCGATTTAGTCTAAACAAGGGTTAATTATCATGTTTTGAAAGTTTTGGGGATTTTAACCGTGGTACCAGTGTAAGTTTTAGTTCACCCAAGGCAGATTTAAATATCTATTCATTTTGATGAATTACGTTTTTTTAATTTGTTCATTTTGTTGAATTATGAGCTATTTAGAGTTTATTTAGGGTCTTTACTAGTTTCAGCCAATTTTCCCAGTAATTTATAAAGGGTAAAGTAATATAGTAAAATGATGTTTTTGGGTGATGTTTAAGGTAATTAGGGTTATTTCACTGCACCAATTTAGTAATTTAGCAGTTTTCAATAATATTTAGTAAATTATGGTAATTAGGGTAATTTCATTATGGTAGCTAAATTTCTAGTGCATTCCGGTAATTACAACAACTTTATATGAGAATATTTTAATTTTGGTAATTAATGTATTCATAGTCATTTATGGTATTCATTATTTTTATTCTTTGCAGTGATTTATAAAGGGTAAAAGTAATTTTATAATGGATATGAATTTTCAGAAATATTTACGGCAACTTTGTAAAGGTAATAATAGGGTAATTTGAATCCAGTAATTTAGTAGTTGATATTTTTTAGTAATTTTTATTTAATTACGGTGATTAGGGTAATTTCAATGTGCTAACTAAATTTCTAATTCATTGCACTTACAAGGGAGTTGGGGTTGGCTGCTTGTTCTTGTGGGTCGCCTGGGCTGTTCTTCTCTTTCACGGTGGTGCTTCTTTTGCAATGGCGCATCTTCTTCATCATCAGCGCATCTTCTTCATCATTAGCGCACCAAGTTCAATTGTCATGTGCTTGACCACAAAAGCAGTAGCAACTCCACCACCACCACCAAATGGAGGAGTGGGAGGTCGACCAAGAAGAGAACTTGTTGTTATGTTGTTACACTTTACCCATCAACAAGTTTTGAGCTTATTCCCAAAGCGGAGCGCACCGGATAGAAGCAAAGGCGACATTTGAAGGTCAAGGCAATTGTAAGTTTTGGCAATATTGGAAACCATAAACCGCCTACCTTCTCTTTGTGTCTGTCTATTGCCTTCTTCTTCTCACAGGTACATGAGTTCTGTTTGCTGAAAAATGTTGACTTGATATTGGACACATTCTATGCAAAACGGCGATACTTTGTCATGGCTTTCTATTTGATCAAACTACATGATTTGAAATAATTTTTTTTGGCAGTCCTTGGAGGTGAGAGAGAGAAGCTGTGTTCATTTTGGGTCCACTTTTTGGTGGGATCACCTATCAAAAAAGGTGCCTGAACATCAAACTTGTCAGAGTTCACATGTCGATGGAGCCATAGCCGCCCTTTTTGGTGTCAATTTCGTTGCTCTCTCTTGGTTGCTATCCTGCTTTGCGGAAATTCTTTTTAGGTCCTTTGCACGGTTGGGATTGTAGTAGTAGTAGTAGTTGGAGACCGTAGGTAAATGCAATATGCTGATGGAGAGGTCACCATTTGGCTTTTCCTATTTTTATTATACTGTTTATGCGTGGGATGTGGAGAATACATGCTTGAACAGCTTGATTTGGATTTCTGGGCGTAGATGAATGAAATGTACCCAGATTTCCAACAGAAGAAGACATAGGAAGCACTCTGGCTTGGGGAACTTCAATACCCACCATGGGTGGCGGGAGGGATGGCTGCCATGGCACCAGGTAAAGTGCAATTGGAACATTTTTGCAGGGAATCAGAAGATTACAAAATGTGGAAAGAATGGGCAACCTGGGAAGGTGATGCAACTTTTCCTACAAATGCAATGAGAAAGGAATGGGACTTGAGAAATTTCATTTTTGTTCAGGTGATTTAAGGCATGTGCTGGTTTAAGAAGGCTTGAAGTCAGCAAAATTGTTCATGAACAGTCCATTGAAGTGGTTGCAAGTCTATGTCTTTGTGGGCAGTAGCTTGGTGGACATGTATGAAAAATGTTGGAGCATTGAAGATGCTTGGAGAGTGTCCAACAAGATGCCATCTCCAAATGTGGTCACTTTTGGGATGCCAACATATTAGGACATGTGAAGTGCAGGCAAGGGCGGAAGGCACTGGAGTTATTTTGGCAAATTTGCAACTGGACGGTATGCAGCCTATCTCTGTTACTTTCATGGGGTTGCTAAATACATGTGCCAGTGTTGTTCCTCTTGGAGAAGGCAGCTATGCTCATGAGCAGGTCATTGAATGTGGATGGGATTCAGGTGCCTTTGTGGGGAATATCTTGGTTAACGTATGCAAACTGTGGGTGCATTGAGGTGGAAAGTGTCCAGATAGATGCCATCTCGAAAAATGGCTACTTGGACTGCCATGATATCAGGATGTGTGAAATGCGGGCAAGGGCAAAAGGCACTGATTCACTATTTTGACAAATGCAACAGGAGGGTGTGCAACCAAACTCCTTTACATTCATGGCAGTGCTGAATGTGTGTGCCAGTGTAGTTGCCATTAAAGAGGGCAGGTATGTTCATGAGCAAATCATTCAAAGTGGATGGGATTCAGATGTCTTGTTGGGGAGTAGCTCAATGGACATGTATGCAACATGTGTGGGAGCATGCAGGATGCTTGGAAACTGTTTTACAAGATGCCATCTGGAGATGTGGTGACTTGGAATGTTGTGGGATTGGGACATGTGAAATGTGGGCAAAAACACACTGGAATTATTTTGACAAATGCATCAGGAAGGTGCGTGGCAAGACTCTATGTCACTTGTTTTCAAAATGTGACTTTCATGTTATTGCCCACATGAAATTCTTTTGTATCCAATCATGTGTTTATGTAATTGCGTTGTTAGCTTCCCGTATAGTATTGCATGTGAAGCCTTTAATTTAGCATTTGACTGATGACCTGATTTGGAACCTGACATGCAGACCTATTTGATGATCCAGTAAATTAATTATTATGGCATTGTTCCTGCCAAGATTTAACGTTTATGAGCAAATATTTGTGCGAGTCCTTGATGTTGATGTTTTTCTGAGTTCTGTTTACTGTGGGGAAATACTTGTCTGTATCCTGGATGCATCAGAGATCTGTGTTGTACTGAGACTCTTGTTTTGTCTCTGACAATCTTGGTTCTTCTGTTGTTGCATCACCAGAAACCCTATCTGAGTTCTGACAAGTTTGTTTAGAGATCAATTTCAAAAGTTCAATCATTTTCTTTCAGATGGTTTCAGAGGGTTGCAAATAGCTTGATGATTTTTTCTCAGACGGTTCCTGTAGATTGCAAGTGGTTTCTTTGGCTGTGAGTTGTGACAAATAGCAGAGGATTTGATCAATGCTATGAAGTCTTGACCCAGATTTGTTTTGAGCTACAAATCTTCAGGAAGTTTTTACAAATCCTCAGAAAACATTTGCAGCCAGGAGCTCAAATCACAGGAACATTATTTGCACCTATTTGCAGCTGGTTGCTTTTGATAAGGATGTGATGACCACTAACTAGGTTGTGTAGAATTAGGGTTTCATGGAAGCTAGTTTACAGGGCCTTTTGGATGCTCATGAATGAGAAGGAATTGTGTTAGAAAAGTTTTGGCAAACACCATAGCATTACTCAAGATTATATCTCAGCAATAGCAAACTGCTATATATCCATATGCAAAGTCAAATGGAAAATACTGTAGTGATTTCAGAGAATACGAGCTAATTGGGACTTCGTGAAGCTCAAAGAGTATCTGTTCACAGAGCTCAGTACTTCTAGTAGTTGTGGTTAGAGATTTGCAAGGGTTGCAAATCTTTGAGCCAAATCCCTTTGCAGTAGAGCAAGGATTTGTAAAAACCAGACAGCTACATTTCGATGAGAATGATGAAGAAGAGAGGAAGATAAATGAGCTGATGACATATATGTTTTTTTCTGACTATGTTTTATCTGCAAGATGGAGCAGAAACCACATGGATTTTACATGGTTTTTCTTTGGGTCTTGTGGGTCAGTTTCACGCCTAAGCTTTCCATTAAGGATTGTCAGTAAACTGCCAACTATGCAATTTTTTTCTATCATCATGCATAAGATCTCAAAATTCAGAAACATTCATGACTGACCAAAGACAAAACATTAAAGGTGCTTCTGCGACAACTGCAATACAGAAGACTAACAAACCTGAAAGAGATGCTCTAAGTGCTTGAAAAATCTTGCACTTGCTGTTGCACCATATCAATGCTCACGTCATTAGATACATTCAAGTCCAAAACCATGTTTTGGTAGCAAGATCATAGAACTTGTGGGCAACATAAAAAATAGTGGATTTTTTGCATATAGCAGCAAAAGAGGCAACAAATTCTCACCTGTCAGCTTGTTGACTTTTTCACACCAAATCTAACAACATTACCCCGAATACCAGATTCTTCAGTTTGAGCACAAAAGAGGAATTTCATTTCACCAACCTGCACATCCTGTATTGAAAAAAAATTACAATAGAGTAAAGCAAGATACAGATCAACACCATACTCTTGTCAAAGCTTTAATGTTCAACAATATAATCTTTAGTATTTTAGTTACATGAAGGATTAACCAAATTCAAACCCACAAACAACCATGCATATAAAAAATCTAGTTTACTTCAAAGAAATCAACTTAGTTGACTTCATTACTACGCTAGAGAGGACCTTACTTGCCTAGCAGCTCAAGAACCACTGTTCTCACAACACCCTCTCGGCCTCGTTAAACTTGATTCACTTGCCACAATGTTCACAACCATGCTTACAAATATCCTCAAGCATCATCATTGCTGCTGGACGTTCCCACTGCATCTTTTCTCCCATGGGATACAAATCTGAATCTTCCTCACTATGTCCACTATATTTAGCCTCCACTATCAGCTTGCCAAGTTGGTACATGTCCAATGCCTTATTGTATATTTTCTTTCCATCACGGTCTTTCAACATGCTCTCATCCCAAGCCGTTAATCCATCACCTTCCCATTCCTCTCCATCACATCCAGCAGGTTCCAAGTCTATAATCACCCATTTCAATTCACCCTGAACATTTACTTTAATACAGTTTTACCATCTTATATCCCTGTGGGTGTAGCCTTCTTTGTGCAAGTCCACAAGGCCATGTAAGATGTCATGAATGGCAGCTGCCAAATCCTTCAAAACACCAGGCCGTGAATGCGGGTCTCCAATGAGTTCCAGTTGCAACCCTGTTTCCCTCTTCAGTGCTCAGAAATGTTTTTGGTTGATAAGGTACATGGAACAAGTGATTGAATCACACAAGGGTTGAAACTTATCTGTGTCCAATGGTGGCCTTACTACCCCGTGTACAAAGTCAGGATAGACAGCTGCTTCTCCACCACTACTATGAAGGAGTGGCTTATATAAAATCAAAGGGATATGATCAGTTAGTTGTCCCTCTAGTTTCTGTAGGAGACAGTGCATCCAAATGGTGCTATGTAAGAACGAGGCTACATCAGTCAATATATTCAAGTCATAAACATCCGAGATGAATTTAGGAACAATGTTCTTGCCACTTGGAGAGAGCTTCAGCCATCGAAACTGCCTTCCAGCACAGCAACCACCAATGACATAAGGGAGCATACCATAGTAGAGAGGGCTCCATACTTTTAATTTTAACACGTTCTCTTCCATGACCTCACCAAGATCTGCCTTGTCAATCTTATTCTCCCATCTGAGAATGAGTACATTCCTCACAAACAGCTGAAAATCTGGCCTTAACAGTGGTAGAAGTGCTTGTGATGTTGTTTCAGAAGTCCCAGGATTGGCTGAATCCAATATCCACTCAAAACCTTTTAACATCCCATCTGCTAGAACATGTTTATTTAAATAGTTAAGGAAATTTCCAGTGAGATTAGACAATTCAGCTGAGCTGGTGCCCTCATTGGCTGGACAGGGAGTATTCATTTAGGAGAATGCGTTTTCGAGAAACAATGCCAAGGGTAACTCTGCTGTGGTACGAAAAAGTTTCACAAGGTCAGACTCGTTTATATTCCAGTAAGTTGTCTCCTGTATGAGTTGGAGCTTTTCTTTTCTCAGGGACAAAAATTTCCAGAGATCTTTGGTACTTTTGGGAAGCTCAAGAAGGGCTTCCAACAGTTTCTTGAAATAGCCATACCTGGCAACAACTTTAGACTCTATCTGGTTAACTGGATCCAAGGACTGGTGTTCATCTGGTGACCACTTTGCCTTCTTTGAAAGTGGCTCTCCCTCTGCACACACATAGGTGCTAATGGGAGCACTTCGTTACAATGCTACCTTTGGGGAGCCATCCTATATTGGTGTGCATTTTGAAGCAATTAAGGCTAGAACTGTTGACCGATCTTTTAGATGGGCTAACTAGTTTTGGCATTGAATGATTTGGGGCCATGTCGCACAACACAATTGGGTTGTTTCGTGCTAAACTCCCTTGCAATTTTGGTGGTTGGAGGGACTTTGCAGCATTCCACAACAAATTTGAATGGTTCACCTAAAACATTAAAACGGACATATTTGTGCAAGAAGCACCTTAAGATGAGGATCAACTTTGTTGAGTCAATGCAACTACAAGCACTCTAGAAGTGGGCTAGAGATAACAAACAAATGTGGTGTGTATTATGGTTAGGAAACTCATTTGTGGACCGAACCTTAGCTGGAAAATTGTTGAAATATACAATGATGGTTCAAGAAAACCTTGATTTACAAAACATGTTTATAATGTCTCGTAAGTTTCAAGTATTCTTCCTCTTGTTCATGCCTTTCTTATTTGGCTTGTCATCCTCAAAAAGACCTAGTTCTCAAATAGGATAAAGATCTCACAATACCTTTTTTTCATTTGTCTTGAATGTTGCATCACATGCCATTGCGCTTTGATGGCCAAGATCTACCATTAGTTTTCTCTGGGAAGCAGTTTGAATTCCAATAAAAAATTTTAGCCCGATTGACATTGGGGCATTTACTTCTTGTTGAAAGAAAAACACTTTGTTGGGATTTGCGTCAATCCATAGTTTGACATTGGTTGCCATGTCCCGATGGCGTTTGTACTCCAAACTAACATATGTATCCATGGCATTGCATATGTCATGGGGAAGGACAAAATGACTTCGTGTCCATGATTTTTTTAAAAGATCCTATTTGTAATAATGTTGCTCATGCTTTGCCATGATTTGAGCAATTGATAGCCCAAGCTTAATGTTGTTTTACCCAAATGTGGTGCAAACTATAGACACGTCCCCCTGAACTAGGCTAAGTGTTGCCCATGACAAGGATGTCCTAGGTTGTCCACATGTTCCATACAATAATAAAGGATTAAATGCAAGATTAGGTGTGATGTAGCTTCAACCAACTTTAAACCCACATTGACATCTTGTCTTGATGCAGTTGTGAAATTGCTTCATTCTCCTAAAACTTGACCGCCCAAGTCCTTCACTACCCTGTACCTTGTTTATAACAAGATCCTCCAACCTTTCATCATTTGGACCAAATGCACAATGATATGTCAACATGGTAAGGCAACTATTGATTCGAGGTCTTTCAAACAAGCCAAAACTAACGTACATCTCTTCTACACAAAATGTGTTTATTCACTAGGTCATTGGCACTCACCATCTAAAAAATTGGGTATTTTGGACCATGGAATTACTACAAACGCACAAACCCTATCGAATCCATGACCACTTGTGTTTTGGTTAACTCATCAAAGATCATGACAATTGAAATTACCATTCGAAAGTTGGTGCAATTCAAGGTATAAGCATGCATAATTGCCTTTGAATGCATCAATTAAACCAATAGACTTCATCAAACATCCTAGGTCAACTTTGTAATCTACCATTGTTCGAATTGCACATTGAATGCAAAATGCATGAAAGGTAGGACTATGCACGAATTGCAAGAATGCAAGATATGAAGAAAACAAGTTTGGTAGACCTATAGTGTGCAAAAATTACTATGCAATCAAATTGTGATCAATTGAGCATTCTCACTCAAGCGTAATCATGGAAAAGGCGATTTGATGGTGCCGTCAAAATTTGGAACATTCATAATAATGATAATATTGCACCACTAGTACAAGCATAGCATATGGTAGACATGTAATTAGTTTTGCTATGGAATTAGATAGGTAAATAATTAGGTAGGGTAGGTTAGGGTAAGGTAAATTAACCTAGTTAGGCTACATATCTCTGAATACCTACATAAGCTAAGGAGTATGGGTAAGTAGGGAAATCTACCTGTGTATGAGACAAAGGGTTTGGGATAATGTTGTTGTGTTCATTATTTTTATCCCATATCTTTTGTTCATAATTTTCATTTTGTAAATTATATAATAACTAAGTGAAACAATAGCCTATACATAATATGCACTACAAATATTCAAAATGTAAATGCCACTTGGGATGAACTAATAAAAAAACTTATGATCAATGAAATAAATAAGATCCTACTTATCTACTTAAGCCTAGGCTTAAGTATGTAGGTAGACTGGGCTAACTATAATGACATGTGAGAAGTGATCATTTTTTCACATGGATAGGCCCATGTTGTTAGTTTAATTAATCAATATTCTATACATATGTCATGTGTCATAAGGACATTTGTCATTAGTTGTACACATGGCACAATATAAGGTCCAACAATTTTGATTGCAAATGTTGTTTGCAACTACAAAATAGTTGCACTTGCAAGTTGTAAATTCCAATTTTTTCTCTAATGATATCAATACAAGGTTGATATGAAAACTTGAAAATACATCCAATACCAATTCCAAGCTAGTATGAAATAGTTAAAAAGATCTAACATTAATACTAGTTGGTATCTTCAAAAGTCAATACTTCCCCAACAATGTTTGCTCACAAGATAGGTGTGATAGAACATCGAATGGTTATTGAAATGGCTATGCTAAGTTTTTAAAACATTCCTTCCTCAAGTAGGGTAGGTATGTTATGCTTTTGAAGAAGCAACCTTGCACAATGTATGGGACTTCCTCTACTCTAACAAAAAGTACACAATATTTTAGAGAGCATCAAGAAGCTTGAAATTGACTACCCTCATGAATTATCTTCCAAGTTTTTCAATGTTCATGGTCTTGCAACAACCTCAACCTAGTTGGAGAATTTAGGTCTCTCCCACCATAGGATTGCAATAAAATGGTTGAATCTTGGGGTGTACGTACTAAAAGCATCTCCATCACATTGACTGAAATACCCTTGCAACCACCTTGAGGCAAGAAGTGATGTTGCAATCCCCAAATATTGCACCAGCCTTGCATTTTTTTTTCCCTTGCACCATCATCATCACATTCCTTGACATTATGAACTATGTGTGTGTCTTTGTTTTTCTTTGTCCATTTTGCAAACGAGCAAAGAGCAACATCGATGTGTGTGCTTGCAATGCAACTTTTTTTTTCATCCTTAATTTGTGAATCATGAGCAAGCAGGTGATACATGTGGTTTGTTTGCAATCCCAGCACCAGCCACTCATCATAGTTCTCCGTATCAAGGGCCGACATCTGCAACTTGATCATACCAGCATTACAAGTTTTCAAAGCGTCAAGCACTCCGTGAGCACTCAACAATGCCAAGAAGTTATGGGCCCTGTGTTCAGAAAAATGGGTCCCTTTAAATCCAATAAATTGTCACCATCATTGTTATCCCTTGACTCAAGACACAAGATGTTCAACAGCCAGGGAGCTGGTAGATCAGCTGCAAAGCTTAGACCATAGTTGCCAAAAAGCCAAGTTTCTTCTTTGAAATCTGCAAGCTCTAATTGTGAAAACACAACGAAATCCTTGAAGAAACACATTATTTAGTGCCATTTTTGCTGCAGGTTAAAAAATCCCATCTTTGCAAATTTAGAGTAGACAGCTAGATAGCATCTGAAGCTGGGGTCATCCATTGGCCAACAGCTTCAGCGAATGATCTCTGTCCAGTACTACTACTAGACAGATTTGCTAGCAGGCTCTGTGAACTAGGTGGTGGGGCACCATGGCTCTAGACCACCATAAGTGCATCATTCCACAGCCATGTTGCTTTTTTAGGTTTGCAGTGCAGATGCTCTAAGTACTTCAAATGCTTGTCTCTATTTTTCTCTGTCCTGAAGAGACAGCAGAATGGAATGCTGTACCTTTCCCCATTTTACAAACATAACAAAGCATGAGTTATGACCAATTAGAATCATTATAAGTTCCTTTGTGAATACTAATAGGAAGATGAACTGACACATGTGCTTTTAAAGGGTGATAAGAAGGGGTCCCATGTAAAGGAACAATGCACTAAGTGAAATTTCAAAGACTACAGAAACCGCACCAGATCAAAACTAAGCCACCAAACCTCCATGTCAACAATTCGAAATGATCAGAGCCTGCACTCAGGAACCCACCTCAACCCCTACATAATGGAATGAATAGACTATTGATTCAATCCAATATTCTTCTCATAGCTGGACCTTTGTGTTTATACCTTTATGTCCATAGATATCACACTATATCTTTTTCAGCTGATTGCTCCTGACTCACAGGTCATGCACTAGAAGCACAAGATGTGGGGAAGCGTCAATGCAGTTTAACAGTCATCCCACAACAGGCCTTAAAAGAAAAAGTGAAAACCATTCCTCATACATAAAATAGGTTGGCATTTCCCTGGCATATTGGTGAGGGTATGATGCCAATTTATCGGCGTGCGGAACCCCTCTGGAAGCGGGAGTTATCTTCTTCATCAGATTCAATATCTCCATACATCCAAATGTTGTGGCGTGCCTTTCTGGCCTCATCCTGCAACTGTTCATACTTGGCAAATACCTCTTTCTTCTCTGGGCTATCCCAATCATGCTTCTTCTCCAACCTAGCCAACCCCACCTAGCACAAAACAACAGATCAACCATAAGTACTCTTCTCTGTGCTCACAATCATGCTTCCTCTGGAGCCTAGCCAACCCTGCCTAACATAGAACTGATGAACCACTAAGCACCCGAAAGGGTATACCAGGTTCTAATGCCAAAATTCATGATACAGTAATAACCATGTTCCCACAGAACTGCCTCACTTTACATTGGGACTGTACAGAAAGGATCTGAGGAAAATCAAGTACAGTTGCATCAAGTGGTGGAAATGGTACCCACTTCAAGAAGGATAGCCTGGATGCTTTTGTTGGTCTCCTGCTCAATCAGAGTAACAATGAGGCGAGGTCCTGTCCCTTGACCTTTGACCTTCCCACCTGTTGTATCCTTCTCTTCAACTATCATACGAAACACCTTGTTACTGACTACACCAGAAATGAACTGTGCTGCCTCCTCCCCAAAATCCTCCTCCAGCTCAGGGACCTTGACATGTGCAAGACTACAGAGCTGAGCCAGGCCTTGCAGAGGTGAAGAGACTGCAGGATCCAGTGGTCGCAATCTCGAGTGTGGAACTGTCTCCTGGTTTCCGTAGTCAATGTAAAAGACTTCATATTCTGCCTTGCCTGACGTGGGTACTTGCCGTGGAGCAGTCACTATCTGTGTACCCAATGTCACCACAGTAATAACCAGGTTGGTACATAGATTCTTACAGTTCAGAAAATCCTCACACTAATAGAGCTGGTTAGTTAAATACTATGAAAATTCTGTTAGTCATTCAATGAGGTGTTCTGATGATGTCTTCGCCTGCATTGATTCAGGCACAATGGCATATGGAGTTTCACACATCTTCACATGACCCCTTCTGCTTCAGCAACTCTGGTCATTCCGTACCTAGCTATACATCTCATCATTTCAGCTGTTTCTCTTATCAAAAAACGTCTCAGTATTTGCGTTCAAGCTCTACTAAAGCAATGGTAGAAAATGGAAAACAGAAGAACACTGGAAACAAAACCATGGAAAACAGAAAACCCCTGAAGCCCTTGCAACAAACATTACATTTGTTCATCCATATGGGGCAGGGTACCCACAAACTTACCAAGGCACGATTCCAGGAGTCATCGCCTGTAAATTGAGCTATAACAGTATCCCCCTTGGCGGGTTGGAAGGTGCTGGGTAGCATGTGCTTATCCTTGAGTCGTAGGCCTTCAAGCGACTGCTGGATGGCACCCACACGGGCATCTTCCACAGATTGGATATAAAACCTCCCCCCACCCAAAATATCTGTCACCCGTACCTTGAAACAAATGATGAAGTACAGCTTTAGAAATTGAGGTCACAAGTCACAACAACCATGCATCAAAACCATGTCTCCTAATCATGTACTACTGCATGATTTTTCTTTTGCTACATTCATCCATCACATAGTCCTAAATAGCTGATTTAGGACCTCCTACAAGTATGTCATTGATTAGCAGAAGATTGAACAGAAGGTTACCACAATGACTGATGTGTCCCTAGAATTTATGCTGTCTGAAGTTGCTGACTTTGCTTCATCTTGACCTTCTACATATCCCTCCCAGACCTGCCAATTTCATATTGCAAAGAATTATGTCCAGATCTCAGACCAGCAGAATATTTGTGTTGCATCCACCAAAAGCAGTAGGGCTGACCATGAAATTTCCATTCCTTCCTTGCCCACCATGCACATCGCCTCTTACAATGAAACTATTCACTTGAATAGCAATCTTTGCCTCAAACAAATGCTTCAGAAGAAAATGAATAAGGGATTGCATAGGGACCTTCAAAAGCTGTTTCTTGGCACGAGCTTGAGCCTGGACCAGCAGGTGGCCTTCAGTTGTCCTTTCAGGACTGAACATGGGGTGAAGTTTGGCAAGGCCATTCTCTAACAGAGCAACAGATACATTTCCCTTGGCATCCCATAAGCTGCCCAAGAAGGTTCCTGTCTTGTCAACTGTCTCTACCTCAATCTGCGTTCACCGGTTCCATTATGACTTACCTTAGAACAATGGAGTTAGCTCAAATCAATCTTATATTCCATAGACTCAAGTGAATGTGTAGAAATGGGTATTAGAAAATCATGTAAGAATGTTTCATATGCTAAAAACATCCATTTGGCTAATGTACTCTCTTGAAAACACTCAGTCTTCATGAGCCTCATGAACTGCTTGGAAGATGTGGGAACATTTACCTCTACATCTCGTTGGAGGATTCGATGCCTCATGAAACAAATGGACTCATCTGCATATGGCTCTCCACGACCCAGGCTTCGAACTCCAGATAATGAGAAGGCAATGGCACAAGTTTCCTTTGGAATCATGAGTTTGGAGCGGGCACCACTCAATACATAATCAACAATAGCTGGGAGCCTTCTTGATCGTTGCAAGAAGGGTAAGAAGTCCTTTGCCTTCTTGGTTGTCCCCTGTGAAACCACACTCCGACACATGTACATCAGACCAAGCACCATAAAAAAACAGGTAATCATACAATCATCAAGACCTCTAACATGATGAGATTAGCATTTGAAGGATTACATAGTAGACACACCTTCTCATAACAAATTGACCATGTCAAGACTGATCCTAACTGCACTCTCCATGGCAATAGAGCCTGCCTCCTAAATCTATTGATTTATGTGTTTCATACAGGTTATCCAGTTTCCTCTAGAAAACTGTTCAAACAATTGTCAATTTCTTATTGCATTGAATGCAAGAAATGCACCCCAGTGTAGCTAAAGCTCATTGCACTACAGGTTCAACTTTGAGATTTGGAAAATGGTAGACAAGGTGCATTGACCTTTAATGGTTTAGGAAAAGGCTTTTCCAGTGGCCTGTACATTGCCAAAAATGTTTATCATAACTTCTTTGTACCCCCACAATTGAGAAACTATTTCTCCTCTCATCTTGTGATGAGTATGAAACACTGACCATTGATGAAATGAGAAAATATTTCACCGGTCTTACACAGACAACCAGTTTCCTCACAATAATACTTTGGTTTAAATATGATGACTCTATGGAGATCAACCTCAACTCTATGGAGATCAACCTCAAATCTATGGTTCCATTGCACAGAGCTTGATCTTACAGGTGAATTGTATGGGATTGTAAGTAAAATCTCTATCTATTTCACAGCCTAGTGTCTGGAGTTTTCCCTGTACAAATCAAACAGTTTATTATAACCTGGAAGGATGCCCCAATGAAGTTGGAAGAGTATTTCATGAAATGCTAATGAATAATTGCAGAGATCTCACACTCAATAAGCACATAGACAAACTCAACTAAGTCTTTCTGCACACATTGTCCTTTTGGGAATGACTGACCTCAAATAGATGACTACACAGTTGTTACACCTTCCCTTCTAGACCTTCTTGTGGAGACTTTCAGCAGAGGGTGTAGTTTCCACTTTCAATGAAGTTCACCCTTCTCAATCTAGTGTAGGTTTTCAGCATTTGCATACCAATGAACTCAATCTGTCCATGGGCCCATCTGGGAAAGATCCAAATCTTCAAACCTCAAGGACAAAATGTCATCCTAGCAAATGGAGGAGTGCTTGGCAACTGAATGAGTACATTTGCAGTGTTATGTGCTTTTTGTGACACAGCAAAGACGTGAACGAAAAGATGGGAACTACCTGGAGAGAGAGGTCATTGATATGAGCTACTGGAGACTCTTTCTGAGAGTGTATCTTCTTTTTTGCCTTCAGGGCCTTTGCTTCAGCAGCTAAAAGGGCTTCATAGTAGTTAGATCGCTCCTCAAAATCTCTATGGCGAACAACGGTGGCAAAACCCCGGGCAACAATGATTTCTGCCACATTCACTCCTTGTGGCTGGCCAGCAACAGCCAAACTAGGTGGCATTTCAAAGGCCTCACCTTTTGGTACTGACAACAAAAACACTGATCCAAAATCCATGGTGCGATCGACACCTGGGGTAGCAGGTACAGGTGTGGGCCCATCAGTCAACCCCATTTTCCGAGAATACTCCATGGACACATTCACCTGCATTCAGAGTCCACTGGTGAGGATAAACAACCTTGTAGTACTAGACATTTGGTGATATGTTTATTGCATTGTTAAACACAGATATAGAACAGGACCCATAGAATCCCACTGCTAGTATATGTGGGCTTCATTTCCCTTGAAATGAAAAAGATCAAGCAATCCAACTGGCATGTATTTTTATTCCTTTGGTACCTAGCTTGACAAAGTTGTCAAGAAGCTCACTGATGCCTCACAACAAAAATTCTCTAAGGAGGAGAAGTTGTGGAATCTCAAGTTAGCAGAATAGTCAAATTTACCTGTTGACCAATCAAGAGGGTGCGAAGATATTCCTTCGCTTCACGAGCATAGGCAGCTGGACGCTCATCTTTCTTTGGATTCCCAATCTTTGGAGCACGAATGCTTGATAAATTGACACGCCTCTCAGCTGCAGGGCTACTGAATGGGGCAGCATCATCTGCGACAACAATACAATCTCCACTAACCACCTCTATTACCTGTCACCCACAGTCCCCTCATTCCAGTCATGACATGTTTAACCAGACTGTGGCCAATTGCTTTAGCTAAGTCAACCGCAACTTTTGATTGGTAGTCACACCCAAGTTACTTGCATCATGTATCTAGCTGAACATGTAAGTTCTGCAAAAAAAGCTGCCAATGATCCATTCAGAAAGAGCTGATATTCATGAATGGCTTCCCCTACAACAAAACATTGACTCATTTGCCCAACCCTGAGTTGGACACAAATGCAAGAGACTTGAGGCAGTAATGAGGGTAGAAGGTCACATATGGAGGAAACTGCTTTGTGGTGAGCTCACTCCCATAGTTGGATGTACATCAAGTATCTCAACACAAAAGAGAACCTTACATTCCCTATTACAACCATAGGAGTGTCACATCACATAGAGGAAAATCAAGTCAAAACAACAAACAAAATCAAACAAAAAGACCGCAGACCTTCTTGAGATAGGCTTAGCTATAGAATAACTCTCTCAAAGGAGCTAAGGTAAACATTCTAATGCTTGCAAGAGAACATTGTTATTCACAAAAAATGTAATCCTCCACCAAGGAGAACACAAATTCAACAACTTTAGACATAAACACAGAGAATGACAACTATACAGTATGAAAACAAAAGAGAAAGGAAAAATCAAACCAAGAGCCAACTAAATAACTCTCATCAAGAAATCTCAATGCAAACAGCTAAGAAAGCAATCAAGAATCTTTTTCCCTGGAGAAAGAGAAACTTTGAGGGAAGGACTCATGAACTCGGAAGAAGAACAACACAAAAAGGTAAAACTTGAACAAAGAACAATAGCCAACTAAAGCAAAGAATAGAGATCAGGAAATAATCCAAGCTGTAATAGAAGGCCATCCCAACAAGACATACACAAAGAACCAATGGCAGAGAGGTAGATGGAGGGGCCTTCTGCACCCAAAACATAGATCTTGAAGAACCTGACTTCTCAAGTCACTACTTGTATATTGTACATCCACTAAAGTGAGTTGGGAATTTCTCCATATTTACATTTTAAGTCAACCTGAATAGCATTGACAGATAACCCAATAGCAACATTATAGAGATTTCAAAAACATATCAGTGAAAAAGGAAAAGAATAAACCCAACTGCCAAAAACAAAGAAAAACCAAGCAGGAGAAACAAGACAAAACCAAAACAACAGTCACTAATCTGTTTAGACCTTCAACAGCAACATGCCTGTTATTATTGACCAGCTACAATGACATCCCACTGACTTCATCAGCTACTAAAAGTGGGTGGGGGTCAATGTCATATATTGACCAACATGTTTAGTTTCTGTCACAAATTACCAGGAACAGAAAAACCCACATGACTGGTGGTAATAGGAAAACTCAACCATGATGCCAGCTAGCTCAACAAAACTAAAGGAGAAGGAAAAGACATGGAACCCAGGGAGGTAAAAAGAGAGAGAGAAAGAAAAAGAAAGCAAAAGAAAGCCCTAAACAAGAAAAGAGGAAAGAGAGAGAAACAAGAGGGAGAATTTTAAGAGTGTAAACTCTTCCAAACAAATAAAAAGGGGGACACTGCATGGTGCAACAGATCAGGCATTGCACAAGCAATATTTCTGTCCCCATTTTCCCAAGAGCTACAGCATTCAGAAGATATTCTCAAAAGTTTGAAACCAAGCCAATACCTTGCCAGTGAAGTTCACATCACGAATGGCCTTTGAGTTTGTGGCAGGGGGAACATAATTTGTCCATATCTTCAAGCGATCCTTTTTGGCTTGGAGTTCTGCACTTTTAAGACGCTTTTTTGCTTCTTCTTCCAGCATATTGGCACTCCACTCCACCACTCTAGCCAACCCCTGACAGGTCATCAAATATCACACAAGTAACAAATAATTAGTCCCCAGACCACCATTCTGACTGAGTTGAGGGCCTAAGTTCAGTAGGCATGCATACAAATAGTTGTCATGCACCTTTTTGTACATTGCAACCATTACAAAGTCACCAATTACTTGGATGACTTTGTGGTGCATTAAGTCAAGCATAAAACAGAAATGAGCCAAGCATGCGCAGGGTCTCTAATCCTGTCAAAACAACACCCAGATAAAAGCTACACATATTCTCAATCTCCAGGTAGCTTACCTGCTTGACTAGTTCAAGAGACAGATCAATTGCTGCATCCTTATCTGGATAATGGATGGAACCGATCAAGTTGTTGAACTTGTCTGCACCTTCTAATACTATCCTAACCTGCAGATGAACCAAGATGATTAGTAAGCAAATCTTGCAGAAACCATGTCCCCCAACCCCTGCAGAAATGTTATTCAGAAGGGCTAGAATCCACAGTTAGAGCCCACCCATATTGGCTTAAGGCTCCTTGCAACGAAGTTGTGAAGATGTAATATCCATGATCCACAAGATTTACATGTGTCATCAAGTTTACTTACATCCCTATTCAGAACTCGCACTTCAGTGAAATGCTTGGCCTCCCTTGCATAAGGATCAGGTGGCACTTCTGCATTGGCTGCTGCCACATTTGCAGCAGCCAGTTTCTGAGCAGCAGTTTGAGTTGCTACTGGAGATTCAGATGGTGGAATTGTTGCCTCATCCTCCTTGGGCTCAGTGTCTCCATCCCCAACCTTCGGTGCCACTGGCACAGCCCCTGACTCTGTTGGTGATACCCGCCTCCCCATTGAGGGTGACTGCATGAGAGAACAAGTATCAAACATGATTTACGCCAACTTGCATGCCATTGGTGTAGATTCCCTTACCATCTTAACCAGAACATTTGATACTGGAATAAGCCATATAATGTATATGTCTTCAAAAATATTGCAAACTTCTCCGACTTCAATTTTAGGTAACCTGAATAGAATTGAAAGAGCGCCCAATAACAATGTATCATCCTTAAATACTCAGAGCTTCTCCATAGTTTCATTTTAGATCATTCTGAATACAATGCAAAGAAGATCAACTAATAAGGTCATAGAGTTTAGAGATCTGACAATGTATCAACAAACACAGAAAAAGACAAGACTGCAGCACTTATAATGACAAAATGCAAGCACAGAAAAAACTGCAGACCAGAGTGAAGATTACCACAGTCTCAGAAATGTTCTGTGACCTATAACAGCAAAATGTATGCTTGTCCAGCTATGTATACATTTATAACATCTCTACTGGATTCATCAGCTCTGAGCAGAGAGTAGAGCCCAACATCAGAAATTAAGCAACAAACTGAGTTTTTGTCACAAGACCACCAGTACCAGAAACCATGATACTAGCTTGCTGAAAAGAACATAAAAGAGATGGATATTACAAGGGAAACCATATAGATCTCTACACAGAGAGGAAACCTAACAAAAAAACAAATAATGAAACAGCAAGAAGAGAGAAACAACAATTAAAGCTTAAAGAGAACAATCTTTTTAGGAAAATGTGGGCTTTGAAAAGGTTCCACTCAAGATTAAGAACCTCTGGAAAGAATTGGCATGAAGATTTCAAGGTGGAAATAAACAACATAAAAATATTTTCTTTTGTGAAGGTTGATAACTCTAGACTTTGCATGACTGTTCAGGCAGTAATATAATATAAAAGGAACTGATAGAATGTGAATAAAAGAAATATTCACCTGAACTCCAGCGCAGTAAACCTGCACATAATGAAATTCTGGAAGAAGATAGACACGAACAGTGCTCCCATCTCTAACAGCTTCAACAATTGCTGGCAATGGTTTCCCTTTGCAATTCTCCACAAGGCCCATAGTATCAAAGTTGGCAGAGTCCCCTATTGCTGAAGGAGGAAGCTCCCTGATAGAAGCCTCTGCTGCACCTGGTGTCTGAAAACCCACAAAATAATAATGATGCCCTAATTACTATATAAATCTGAAACCAGCCATAATATGACATGCCCTGACACACCTTTCCAAAACAAGAGTGTGTACATGCTAGAGATGGATGCTTCAAGTCTGAGTCACTTCAGACACCAGATCAACACAACAAATCATGATAATGATGAGGCAGATGAGCAGTGCACATGGCAACTTCCAGTAATTGGCAAGACAGTAAGGAAACGAGATTTCACAACCAGATACTTGCCTTGGTCCATATGCCATAGCCTTGTGTTTGGGCCTTCTCTTCTCTCTCAGTGAGCTCTGTCAAATAGGCCGAGCTGACCTCATTATTCTGTGAACCCTGTTGTCGAACCTGTGCTTCAACACTCCAGCATGAATAAAGCAGATATTACAGCATCCAAAAAAGACCACAGCACTAAACCCACAGAGTCTTGCCAGATGCTAAGTGTCATTCAACCAAATTGGCCTTCCTAACATGTTCCTGTGACTTCAAATATCCACATGGCTGAAACCCTGAGACCTTGAACCCAGTTTTAAGGTGTGGCAGTTCATTGAAATTGAGGCAGGGGAACATATGATTACCTTTGCCCAACCTTGGGAGACAACATCAAAAGCCACATTCTCAGAACCGAGCATCACCATGCCAAACTCTCTGTTAATCGCTGGAACTGTATAATCCACCTTAAAAGTGACATCCTGTAAAGCACAAAGAAAAGTCGGGCCCTGTCATCTGAGAAGTGGGACTGGATTGCACATGGGCAGCAGTACCACTAAAGCAATTGAAGCATAAGAACTCCATGGTAAACCTTTGAAGGTAACACAACAAATGAAGGTAGTCATAACCCTTATGAGTATCACACAGAAGGTGTCAGACCTTCACCTTCATCAGAGTGGCATTGACAACAAAAATTGCAGATGTGCAACAGAAGACACACCTTGCCAATGCACTTTTTCCGGAGAAACTCTCGGCTGTCCCAAGCAAAAGGCTCATCCCTCCCATCCCTGCGGGCCTAAAGGATAAAGGCACCAAAATTGTCATATACTTATGGTACAGACAGAACTCTAGGCTCACCGATGTTGCTGCACTACTGATGGCTGCTGCTAAAGACATCAGCACCATGTTTATAGGACACATTTTGATACCAGTGCAACAAACAGCACATAATGTTGTCAAAACATCAGCATGTGGTCAACCATTTTGGGAGGACAACAACAGTCCCATAATCATGAAGATCACTACAGTTTAGTTGAAGGAGATCATATTACACAATAAACACACCCACAGCAAATCCTCCAGCCTTTGAAAAAGACTCTTCTCAAGAAAATTTACTCTTAAGAGTTGACCTGCTATATTACTGAAAAAATCCTCTATCCAAATCTAGACAACAGTTCAAAAGGTCAAAACAATCTTGAAGACAAATGCACTCTGATCTTTTGACAAAACAACAAATCTTAGTCCAGTCCACTTTCTCTTTGCATCTCTGTACATGAGAGGAATCAGTGGGAGGACCTCAGGGAGATCTAGACATTTCAAAGGAGACCCATCAGCTCTCCTTGCAAAGAAAAAAACTTGAGACTTTTTTGTTTGTGGCCAACAACATTCAGAGAAGAACTCAAAGTTGCAGAATTATTTTTCTTCAACTGTCTGCAACCGAAAAAAAAAAAGAAAAAAAAGAACCCATGTGGATGATCTTCACATCTTACAACTGGAGATCTTCTTACATCAGTTATACGAGGCTGCAGGAGAAGACTCTGTCAAATGTCATCAAAGGACGTCCAAAATGAAAGCAAAAAAAAAAGACCCAAAATAAGATAAAGAACCCAAATCCAACACTCACCAACTTCGGGGCAATAAGAGCCGCTAGGGTGATGGTTTTCTCGGGGGGAGGCCCTCCCCTCACACTCCCCATAATCAGTAAAGAATCTCCAGAAGGCACTGCCTTCACAGTCCCCTTCAACCATCCTGTCGCCATTTTTTCACTTCTCGCCTTGCCTTGCCTAGATCCCGAGCTTCTTCTCTGAAGATCACCAAGATCACCCAACCCATTAGACCGTCAGTCAGTAATCCTGCAGCATTTTCCAAACCGCAAAAAATAAATTTAAAAAATAAATAATCCTAAAACCTAAGCTTCAAAACAAAACTTAGCGCACCTGCACGAAGAAGAAGAAGATCAATGACAACCAGCAGACGATAGAACAAAGTTCGTCGAGTGGATCCCGGATTACCTAGCCCAGATCCGATACGGAGGAGAGGAGACGGATCCTTGAGCAATGAGCTGCGGTCAGGTCAAAAGTGCAGGAGCTTGCTGCGAGAGACCTGCGATCCGAGGTACCCAACAGAACTAAGCTGCAAAAAATCATGCGAAGCGGACGGCCATAAGTAGTAGGCTACTGGGGATGTGCGAGATTTGGATCAAAGCGTCAGTGAGGCGGGCGTTCCTTCAACCCTAAAAACACCAGGGAGCTAGGTACCTATCTAGCTATCACCTTCTGGATAGGTACCCTTGACTGATGGCTCTCAAAATCAAAGAACCGGTTCTGAGCCTTGACTGGACAGTTTCCAAATTTTCTATATTCAAACAACGTGCACAAGTAGTATTCTAGGACCCTGTTTGTAAATAGCTAGGGTTTACATTTTCCAAACCCTCGCACACATTCAATTTCTAGTTCACTCCAGATAACTAAGAAAACGGATTCAGACTACCAAATCCAGCAATCCCATTGACCCGGAAAGAAAAATCTTCAAGCCTACACATAACGCTACCTATTCTGCTGACCATTGAAAATAGTGTGATCCCTTTCCACCATTTTGAATGATCCTCTAAAATTCTCACAAACCCGTCAAACCTTATTAATTATGATGCATTCACACTTGATGTTAAAGTCGGTGTTAAATGAAGATGTATGTGACATCCTCGGTGGCACCCAATGTTAAATGGGCAAGAACTTAATGTTAAGTGAATGTTAGCTCAAAATAAAATGTTCATGGTATGCAGATAAGTGCTAAATGACTAGCATGGTGTTAGGGGACTTGACACTAGAGTCGATAACACGAGGTGTGAATGCACCTTTAAAGTATTTTAACTCTGACTCCTTAGCTCAAGATAACTAACAACAAAAATTCAGATCACCAAACCCAACAATTTTGTTGTTCATAACATTTGTTCTGTACATCTCTATGTTAGTACACTAAATATGTAACCCATGGTTGTATATAGAGAAACGAAAAAATCATAAAAATTATAGAATTGGCTTTTACTATCCTAGTGTTTGAGTGGTTCTTTCCAGTGTTGTGTGAGTATATCATTTACCTACAAAATTCAGATAGAGTATATTATTCACTCTAACCTACTAATACCCCTTTCTAAAACTGTGAGTACTATTCATTGAAAGATTCAGACTTGTTTTTATGTGTTTGTGTACATTTATAATCAAGGATGAATCAAACATAATCCAATATTATAGTTCCTTGGTTAACATGAGAATAATGAAGGAGCTTTAGGATAAGATTGGGACTAGGTGCTTAATGTTCACTTTTTGGTCGCATCAAGTACACTAGTACAACAAAATGTGGTTTTTCTCACCCAAAAGGCCAAAGCTCATGACACATGCATGAGATAAACTTTGTGGTTTCGTCCATTAAAATGTATAGTATGTGATGTTTATGGTGACATATAATGCATTAAAATTATAATTTGACATTAAGTTATGGCAAATAATTTTTTTTAATTTTATTGTAGTTTTTTTCAAGATTTTTCCAATAATTGCAAAGTCTTTTGGCAATGTTGAAGGTTTCTCACTTGCACTTTCACACAATTTCAATTCACCTTGGGAAGGCGTTGGAGCCATACAAATTCACACATATTCAACACATCTTGCAAATGTATTTGAGTCATAACATACGATGTCTTGACATGATTTTTAACTTGTTTGTCTTGTTTTGCCTCAACTTCGGTCACAAGTCCAATGCTAAGGTCACCATAACAACAATGATTTTTTTTCATTTTAAAATGAATACAACTTTAACATATTTTTTTGGTCAAACTATAAATGTGTTTAATTAACTTCTTTCAGCTCATGCTAAAACCTTCCAAATTAAACATGACTCAATTTTTTTTCTCCACTTTTGATCATGAGCTCAAGGTTGGGGTTGTGATAATCTAACACAATAAACGGTAAAATATGTAAAACAAAGTGTGACCAAAGTTTTAGTTTTCATTGGATTATGTCATGAAACTTTTTCTCTTTTTTTCATTATTGAGTTTTTTTTCAAATTCAAAACTAAATTCATATTTTGTGCACATGTATATCAAGGTATAGCAAATTGACAAAATTAACATTGCATGTAATTTTCACAAAAAAATTGTTTTGAACTATTAACACAAACCTTCATTTAAACACATAATTGCCAATGAACATATATAAAGTTGACCATGCCACCACAATTGAATCACAATGGCCAAACTTTGAACATTATGTTTCACACCTAATACACCAAGATGAACGTAGTCAACCTAAAAACATATGGATCTCATAATAAATGTTTGATGTATCCATCCCCATGCACAAAATGTTTATGCTAATTGTTGGGGATATTAAAATGTCACATGATGTTCACATCATGGAATGACTTAGGATATTTTATCATGTCAATATGTGCATGAATCTTGGTAATCTCAATGTGTTAAGGTGCAACCATGGATGATGGAAAATCAATATTAATTTCATGTTATTAGAAATATATAATATTTCACCAATTCAAATCTAGAATGTTAAGTAACATAAATTATGATGTGAGTGATTATGTGGTACAACACACTAACCCATTGTCAAGAGGATAATACCTTACTAATTTGATGACCAAAAGCCTTTTAAAATGTAAATTTTTAATTAAAATTCTAATGTTATGTAGGGGCCCCAAAAGGGGTGGTCTAAATCATTGTTTAAAAAACATGTACTTAAGTTGTTAATTCCAATATTCAAGATTTGTTTTCCATTGAAGTTCTTTATTTGTTTGAACTCCCATTATTATTTCATCTTACTTTCACTAACAATCTTCAAGTTTTATCCAATGTCTTCTAACTATTGTGAATTCAACACCATAGAAATTGACATCTATGCATATTAAAAAAGGCGATGAAATGTAATGTTTTATAACTACTAGAAAAATAATAATAATAATAACATTAGTACTTGTAGAAGACAAAAATGTCAACATTTGCAAAACAACAACAAAAAACAAGACAAGATAAAAACATATGCAAAGTAACATCAATATTTGAAAATAATAAAAATATTATACAATAAAAATGAAAAAGTTACATAGAATGTTCATGAGGGATTCAAATTACAAATAAAGGAAGAAAAATTCCTTGTTTGAAAGCAAGGGTGAAATAGTAGCAAGAATCCTAAAAGAACATGGAACTTGAATAAAGGTACAAATGTTGAATATTGGAATTGGGAACTTGAATAAATGTACATTAACAATGAAATTTAAGCACCCTTTCCAAGTTTGGTATGTAGCATTGAAATTTACAATTGTTGCAACCCTAACATTGGGTTTGTGACTAAATGTGACATGCAAGGGCCCATGAAGCCAATAATGTGTTTAGGTGTGAAACACATTCTCAAAAATGGGGGAGAGTGTAAGAGATGAAACCTAATGATTTTCAAGTGCACTCCCACGGGAATTACATTCAAGCGGGAGTTGTGAACATTTAAGGCCTTGGTTGGAAGGGTAAACAAACATCAAATTGGGCTCCCGGGACACCATTAGAAAGATCTTGAAGCGTAGATGCTTAAGGTGCCCTCACATTGTTCATTTAGACCTAATTTGCATGAATGATAATCAAAAGAAAGGGCAGGAATCAAATTGAGAATTTGATTCCTAACCACAAATCCCTTGAAAACAAGAGTCAAATGAGGTCCAATTGGAACATGTTATGCACCGTTGGAAAGATATTTTCAAGGGTTATAAGATATTGCCCTTGCATTTTCATAACAGATTTGATTTGAGAAAGATATGGGTGTCCAAAGTTTTGTGACAACAAAAATCCCAGTTTTGGGACTCCCACTTTGGAGTCGAGGAAAAGTGGCATTTGGATGTAGTCCCCATGGAAAGGTACAAAGTATACTATAAGGATAGAATGGTGCCTCCTCCCATGGGTTGCAAGCCGTGTAAAGCTTGTATTAAATTTGTCACGCCACTTCCATTCAACTTGTGTTAACTGCCCTTTTTTCTTAGTTGTGCAAGTTGATTTCATCTTGAACTCTCACTTGTAAGTTTGTCCTAATCTCATCCCAAAGCTCTAACACACCCTCCTACCCCTAAAGTGCTATGAGTTAGGGAACGTGTCCCAATTCTTTTCTTTTTCCCTTGTTTCACTTTAAGATTCACCTTTGGGTCTTTTGAAAAGTTTAGGGGCACGTCAACAATTGTTTGAAAAAACCTCATTTTAATAAGGTCAAATGATAGAGTGAATTGCCAACATACTAAAATTGAGGGAAAAAAAAAAACTTACCTTGCAAAAGTTGATGGAAATGTCACTTGTGACTAAACATCAACACCCTAGGAAAACACCATTATAAGTGAGGTGATAAAAAATATTTTGAACATAATGAAATTGAAAAGGAGAAAAAATTTAATTTGCAAAAGTTGATGGAAATGGTGTATGTGACTGAACTCAACACATTCGAAAAACATTACTATAAATGAGGTGACAAAAAGTTCATAAATGTAGCAAACAAGAAATGTACAAAATTATTATTGACTAATATGAATGTCGGTGATTATAGATGAAAACATGATGAAATGATCATTGGCATCTACAAATAAACAAAAACATAAAAGTAAAGGAGCAAATGCAAATGACTTGAGGTGTATAAATGAGCTCAAATGTAAGGATCTTAATGACATTGAGAATAAATTGATAGTTCTTACAAATTGAAAGACAGAAATGCAATGTGAAAAAAACAAATGCAACCCTAACATCCATGATCATGTGTGAATCATGATGAAAGATATGTATTATCTAAACTTATAATCTTGTTTAAACTTAGGTATGTAACATTGTGGGTTTGAATTGTCACATGAAATGCAAGCTACCATCTACCATCATGATTGATGGTACTTAGACATGCAACATGTCAATTTGTAGAATGTCGGTGTGGTGTTATGGCATTTACCACTAAGATCTTTCACCACTATTCTTCCTTTCTTTTTCTCTGACTATTGAACCAATTGTTGGGCTCTTTATTTTTCTAACATGTTCAAATTTTAATCAAAGTATTATAAATAATCCCCATGCAACCTTGAAAGATAGGTGAAGATAGCTCAATCTTAAATTATTGGCTAGCAAATCACATTAACAATTGCATGGTTTCACACATGAAGCTACAAAGATTAAATCATCACACAACACTCTTTAACCAATTAATACATGAATAACTAGTTATACATAACTGATCATACACGGTCACATTATTGTGCTTACATACAAAGTGAGATTGAGAAGTTGTTTGGAGGACAATTTCAATGGATGACTAAAAGTGAATTCACAATAAATTTGACATGAAACATGATTATGAGCACCATTAGTGGACAAATGCTCATCTTGATGGTCTTGAAAGCATATGGTTGCCTCTCTCCATATCATCAAATATATGGTATCTCCATCATTGGTAAAATATGAGCTTTCAGGAATATCCCATTTGCCTTCATAATTCCAAATAATAAGATTTTGTCACACAGCGAGCACCAGCGAGCACCAGCCAGCAATGCCCACTTTTTGAATTTACCCCAACTAGTTACACAATGGGAAACACAGCTCCTGACTGGGGCCAAAACTGAGGATGCCATTGTGACTAAGCTTATTCATTATGACACATAAGACTTCTGCAACAACACTTTGCAATATCTCTGTGAAGGACGTAAAAGCTTGGGCCCTCATTTTGAAAACTGACATTCATAACTTCAATAATGACAGTTGTAATCTCTTTCCAATCCCTAAGCTTATTCCATCATCCAAAAAAAGCTATGTCCACTTAGTTGTGCAGAGACAAGGGGATAATGCCACTTTTGGATTATGTCAGGGATGATATTTCAAACACATCAGCTTCTGCACATGGATGTCAATGTAAATCCTATGCACAGTGCACATGTACACTAATTTGAAGCTGCACAATAATCTCATTGAACCAGAATAATGATAACACATCTAAGACTTGAGGTATGACTGCCATCTCTCTGCCTGATAAAAGCTACAGCAAACTTTCCAAGGTTCATCAACTTCAGATTGCTACAAAGGATGTACATGGCAGCCTAGACCTACCCCTTTGGATCTCAGGAGTCCAAAGGTAGGTTTTCACACCTTGGACAACTGATTGCTTGACTTGGCCTATGCAGGGTCCAGCTTTAAAAAACACCTGAAAGTTGTCATGTCCATGACTAAATTGTCTGTAGCAGGAGATTGGACAATCAAGAGGTATGCCTGGCCAGTGGAAGGTAATTTACAAGGTTTTGTGTTGATGCAAGAATTCCTTTGGTGTTCCAGCCAACATCACATCAGTAACACTCCCTAAGATGATTGACATCCATCTGCAGTACTCCAGATTAGACTGATTCTATTCCACGCTACCAACAAAGTCAAAATCCAAACTTAATACTAATCTCAAGTATTTGATTTCAACATGTGCCCAAATGAAATGACAGTCATGCTATATTTTTCACAGTTTTCCAAAACTAGTGCTGTTCCACAAAAGTAGTCCTTCTAGAAAGAGTCCACTTGTGGAAGATGGCACTACACTACTGGTGGTGCCAATGAGCTTGTATGTCCCTTACCCGAACTCTTACCCATGATCACTTGGCACAGGTGAGCTAAATTCAAAAGAAACCATGCACCATGTCATTGAACCCAATATCATCTCCAAATTCACCTCCTGAGCCTTCATCACCACTGCTGAATGCACCCCTTGCAGGACCTTCATCCCCATCTGATATGAGCTCCAAAATACTGTCACCAAGCCCATCATCACTCCCTTCATCATCTGTAGTATCTCCAAAGTCAGCATCTGCATCATCATCAACATCCTCGTTGTCGCCACTGCCATCATCCTCATCATTACTCCCAAGATCTATATCCTCATCATCATGCAATTCTGCATCTTCGTCTTCCTCCTCACCTTCAGTGTCCTCTTCTTCACTCTCACCACCATCATCAGGATCAGAGTCATCATCAGTTGGTCGACGCCTTCCCACTTCATACAGCCGAGCAAAAGAGTCCATTTCATCGTTTCCCTCCATTGCCACAACAGCAATGAAGGAATCAGTAGGCTCAGTGGCAAGATCAAGTACACATCGGTCAACTGGAGTTGTGGCAATGTCTGAATAGTCCACAGCATCCATTGTGCGGAAGGCAGCAAACAGTGGGTGCCGCACTCTTCGGGGGTGAAGAGCTGCCATGATGTCATCAGAGTTGCGGCGAAGAGTAGCATAGATGACATCACCAGTTGTATTAAAGGTGATGGCGGTTTGGTCCAGTGATGGCACACTCCGTAGAAGCTTGAATGATCGCAAATCCCACACTTCTGAGTTTATTATCACCTGTAGCAATGTCCAGTATTAGGAAACATACGAGCTCTACAAATACTTGTACAGCTTTTCAGTCCAGAATCATAAGGTTCCATAAACCATGCACAGTCGTTGAGCATACCTCATTTCCTGCAGGATGGAAGCCACCGCCACCATAATCTGTGAACTGGTCAAAGCGATGGATAGCACGTGGTAGACGGTGATCCCACAACACCCCCGTCCACAGTATCAACACATCATCAGGACTGAAATGCATGGAGGTCTGTGCATGACCACGAGGCAACCCAGGAGATGTGATGGAGCTGTCTGACAGCCTCTGCTCTAGCTTACAACTCTCCACGTCATACAGCAGTACCTCCTTTGCTGATGATTCCAATGCAACAGCCCCAAACCTTCTTCCTGCATGATTGAAGCGTGCTGCTCGGCAGTCCTCAAATACATGCAATGATCCACTACTCAGTGCAGCTGAATTCCAAAGCCTGACATCATAGCTTGTGGATGAGAGTAGAAGCTGCCCTGTGCGCGAACCTCCATTACCTGCTAATGTATGAGGGGCTGACTGCAAAAGAGTTATTGGTGAAGCATACCCCATGTGCATTTCCAGAATGTTGCCAGTGCTAGAGTCAAAGAGACGAATGTCACCAGCATGACTACCAGCAGCAAGACAGGAAGCATGACCTAGAAAGGTTGTGGCTGTGAGGAGCACTGCTTCATCACGGCAAGTTCGCCATGGTCGGAAACGGCTGTACACAAAGTGCCGGTCTCTCCTGCGGCCATGCATGCCACCAAAAGGAGGGCATATCTGACGAATTGCAAGCCTTGCTGCAGTGTTCAAGGATGCATCTAATGCACGGCTGGGCTCTGGACACACATGAGGATGAAGGAGAGAAAGAGGTGGGAGTGTGGTGATGGGTGCAGGACATTGCCGATGCTGGTGCTTCAAATACTGGACCACAAGTGAATCCAGTGTAGCATGTTCTGCACTAGGAATGCGGGGCTCCAAAAGTAGACCCATGTTTGAAGAAAAATGAGAGTGACAATTGATGGGAGTGTTGATGTACTGTCTGAGAGGCATATAGGGTGACTGCTGCAGATCAGTGTTGTTAGGAAGCTCAAATTGTGATGCAGCAACATCACTTTTCTCAACCAAAACTTGCAAGCCCACAGACTTGGCTGAGGTAGGATCTTGCTGAGATATTGTTGAGAAACCAGAGACAGGTATTGAAGAGCTGTCTACTGCAGTGCTGGCCCTCAAACCAGAGTTCAGTGGTGTCACACAAGGTGAGGTGGCTGGGTCAGCAAAACAAATCCGCTTACTTGGAGAAAGCAGCAGCATGTCCCTGTCACTAGCCTTCCGCTTTACAGGCAAGTTCCGGTGAGAAGTAGGGGTCTTGAACATAGATTCAGCATATTCTGTGCCAGTGCTTGACTTTCCAGATTGGAGAGTTTCCTGATATTCATTGATTCGACCCGGTTGTAGCCGACTTTCTTTGTTAGACAGAGACTTCTTCAGCACACTTCCAGGAGTTGGTGAGGGCTTGGGGCTCGCACTCAAGGCAGCTGAGAAGCCAGGTCGTCTGCGGGAGGGGACAAAAAGCTGAGAGCTGCTCACTACCTCATCATCTCTTGATGCTTGCTTAGAAGCTGCAGCCAAGAAACCTCCCGGAACCCGTCCAGCAGGCCACTGCAAGTCATCTGCCAGATTTTCTGTTGAAGCAGAAGTTAAGAGTACAGAAGGAGCAGGTACAAAGGATGGCAAAGGCTTGAGCTGTGCCTCTTTCAACAATGCTGCAGCAGCACTGGTAAGCCCTGAACCTATCAAATGCTCATGAATCAGCTGCAAAAGCTCCCTGCAGTGAAGAAAAATCCCCATCAAGCTTGTCAGAGGATAAGACATGTACCAAGTCAGTTCATCTTTAACCCTGGAACTGTTAAGATCAGTTGGGAACCAGGGGAAATTTTCTTAGCATGACTGGTGACAAAAAAGCAGCTGAGCTGCTCTGTGTTGAACAAATTCAGACTTTGACAGCATTTGTAATGTCCCAAACAAAATTACAAAATCTCCTGCACTTGGTAATTGGGATTGAAATCTACCGAGAATGGTAGCTTATAGGAGTTGCAGCTGCAATAGCAGCTCTTTCAATCCGGCGCAGGGTTGGAGCAGCTGCTTCACTTGCTGCTACTGTATTTGCACGTCCTGCATTTGTCACAATCTGAACCAGACCTCCACACATTAGAGTTGGATCTTCCGATTTCAAAGGAAACATTACTTCTAAAGCAGTTACTCTTCCTCCAGTGGGTGCCATGATTTACCACCTGATTAAGGTCACATATTGGCAACCCAGACCCCAAAGGTGCTATGTCCCAAACCTGTAAAAGCAAATCAAGAGGAAGAGATGAAAGTCACTACTCACAGCAATAAGCTCCAGTGCTACTCGGCTAAGCTCTGCTTGCCATCGGCCTTGCTCACCACTTCCCGCCCCAGCAGCCTGACGACCTGCCTGACTCCCCACATCCCTCAGGAGCTCTGACAACAGCTTCCCCACCTGTTCCAACAAACCTCCTTCATTTAACTATCAGGACAAACTACATATGGTTATACAGCTAGAGTCGAATACACAGACAGAGATAACCAGACCAAGACTATAATTAGAATGAGGGTGTGAAATGCCATCTGTTGTGGAAAACCAAAGAAAAAGAAGCAGAATGAAGAGTTTTAAGCATGTAGAAATAAGCAAAGGGTGCATGCCTGAAGCTTGGTGAGAATGTGGGCAATGGTGTCATCACGCGCCAGGCCCAACAAGACACGACAAGCAAGGGCTCGAATGCAATCAAGAGCAGTAGGAGGCAGAACAGTCCGAGGATGGAGCAGATGGAGGAGCACTTTAATACCATTGTTGGAGCGCACTGCCTCACGGGCAAAACGGTATCCCTGCTCCATATATGCAGCCAAAGCTGACCCTCCAGAACCTGGCCCAAGTGAAATCCGACGGTCTCCCACAACTGCTGCACTTGATACCCCTCCACCATTCTTATCAAGAAGAATTTCGCCTCTACTTGTCCAGCCCTTGGTTTCAAAAGTGACAGCTGTGGTAGGTGGTTGATTAGATGGAGGTGGCACAATTGTGGCTGGAGTGTTTGGTGCTGGCACTGGGCGGCTACACACTGAAGGTGGTGGACACACCAAATTCACTAATACCAGTAGTGCAGCCTGAATCACCTGTCACCATTTATAATGCCAAAATACAATGTGAAGCATCCGGGTATGGTGAACATGGGAGCTAAAATCGCACTAGGAAAGTCAGTTTTGACAGTGGGAATGCACTGCTGCCTCATAGATGATAGACATGCACAATACAACAGCAGTTAAAACATACTGTACTGTAATGATAACAGAAACCACTTCCATATCTGGACCTTGTTCTTGGAATTAGCAGCTGGAACAAGAAAACTCTTAATCTAATGTTCAACCAAAGTCCACACAAACCACAGTCTTATATGTCCTACCCTATCCAAATTCCATAAGGGTACATGCAGGAGCCCAAGTGAATAAGGAAAGAGAATCCAACCCAAAGAGAAGGTTTAATATCTCCATACAAAAAAAGGAGTAAGAATTCATAGAAAAATGAAACCGGTGAAGAGACTGATACCTCAGGATCACAGAAGGCAGCTCCACTTGCAGAGTCGAGAAAGACAGCCATACCGGATCGGTCATTGCTTAGTGTCGATCCCACAACAAGGCGTCGAGTGTAAGGCACTAGTGACACAATCTGGAGGACTCCCAGTGCATGCTGTGCAATCTCATGTAAGTACCGTTCTCCAGGTGCAGCCTGCAAACATACAAGCTCTTTGAGGGTGGTCTAAAATAAAAACCCTGATCAATTTGGAGACAGATAGCAAGATATGTCCAAGAAAAATGTGATGTAAGACTGTCATACCTGTGCGAGCTCAATCAAAATTGTATGCCCACCATAACTCATGAACTTTTCCAGAGGAGCCCATCGAGCTCTCACAAAAGCTGGGCCCAGCTTTCGATCACGCTGCAACTGCAGTATGATGGTTTCCATTGCCTCATTGCTTAAATCAAGGGGCTTGTAGATAGCCCTCCCACTTATTCCACTCCGGGATCCACCACGATGACCTCGGTATGGTCGCAAGGAGTCAACGAGGAGAAGAAGATGAGCACGGAAGTACTGACGAAGTGCCACACAGGTGTGGTATGCAATTTGTTTACCTGAAGATGTTAAAACCTCAGCTGCCAAGCTTCGATCACTGCGTGAGCCTGCAGATGCTGCAACTGCACTTGAAGTGCCAGATCCTCCACCTGACCTCAAAGCTGCTGCATTGCGTAGCAGCATGAGCACCTTCCTTAGTCCATCCTGACTATCAAAGGCATCAAGAATGGCTCGGAAAACAAATGATCCACCAAAGAACAATGCAGCATTTCTTCGGGCTGGATCTTGAGCACAGCCCAATAGGAAAAGTGCAACAGCCACTATCTCCTGGACTACAGATGGGGGTAGTGTGCACACTCTCTCCATCACACCCTGCCATAAAAGCCATCTTTCAGCAAAGAGTGACAGGAGATCAACAAGAACTCCAGGCAGTCCCCAATTGTTCCCTAGCAGTTTAGATGTATTCTTCAATCATCACAAACTTTCCACATCCAGCTCTCCTCACCTGATATGTTTCATGCATCATGCACAGATTGGACCAAGTCTACTGGGAAAATGCTCAATAATTAGTATGCAATTTAGCATCAAGCACAAAAGGAAATTAGACACCAGTATGAAGAAAATGTCAATCACCTAGCAAAGTTAGACTAGACACATTAACAGAATGCTGGCAAAAAGAGTGAATTCATCCACAGGAGAGGCCAAGGACCTGCAAAGAGGCAAATGCAAAGAGGCAAAGAGAAATGCCCGTAAGAGTTTGAGGTACTCTTGGAGTATTTAGAAGCTGCTGAACACCACCACGATCCACAAGAAGTGCAGCAAACTTGCGATGAGCAGCAAGTGCACAAATAAGCTTCAGAACATCAGAGAGCATTGCCATGTCCTTTGGTGAACTACTGTCCCTTGACAACCGCTGAAGTAATGCAAGACATACATCCACCCCTCTCTCATGGAGCACTGGACCCAGTACTTCCAAATACTCCCCCATCTTCTCTAAACACTGCACACAGTATTGTTCCCTTAGTGTCGCAATTGCTTCTATATCCATGATGCAGTCCCCCTTCTCTTCCAATTCACACTCATGGCCATCTTTTGCAGCACTTTTCAGGACTTCAGATGCATCCTCGACCACCGCCTTGCTGTCCTTAAACTGAACCCTATTGGAAAAAGGACAAAGAAAGCACTTCAGGTCAAAAGCAAGACAACATAAAATGAAATCCTGCCTCTAAAACCAGACAACAGTGTCATGGAGGTGGGGTAAAAAGACTTCTTCAAATAGATAACCAACACCATTGCCATTGGAATTCACCTGTTCAGGCTGGTCGCAACGGCAGCATCCACAACAGTTGCTGCTGCTGTATTTGCAGCCAACAATATCACTTCTTCATCATTGGAAGCTTCCAGGGCCTGCAAGGCATTTCTGCAACATTTAGGCACCAATGAATACCACAACCAGTAGACTACAGAGTAATGGTACAGGAGTGTGAGCCACATCTTCCAGCAAGTGCTCACAATTTTCCCAGTACTGTCTGTAAGGACACAAAGAAAGTGACTTTCCTGATATTATGCAATATGATAATGGACAAGGAACGTACCTCCAAAGCAGCTACCTTAACAAGATCAGCTGCAGCATCTCCAGCTGCTGTCACAGCCTCTAAAGGAGCATTTGCAGCTCTTGCCTCTGCCTGTGCAGCACTTTTGGCCCTTTGCATAACCACTGATATGTCAGTGCTACCAACCAACACAGTTTCTTTATCCAACCCACCATCATCTTTTACTCCCATGTCACTCTGCCCTTCAAGCCCAATCTCCAACCTTGCACTACTTTTGTCAAGTAGTGATTTCCTAGTTCTGATGCCATCAACATAACAGGTGCCTCCATGCATGATTGTTGATGATGGGGCTTGACCTTTTTCAGGCTCCACCACCCCATCACTTGCTCTTCCCTTCCCTCTCACTTTCCCACCTCCCCGTTCACGAATGTCACTCCTCCGTCTCGAAGGCTCTGCTCGTCCAGCTTCTTCTGGCTCATTATCTCTAAAAGGTCGATTATTGCAGAACCAATCTGCCGGTCTATTTTTCCCATCTCGCCTCTCTTTCCGCCGCCTCTTATCCTCATTAACCCACTCATCAGCATCCTCATCTACTTCATCTGTACAAAGACTAACCTCTGCAGCTTCCGGGCCCCCGTTGTCCTCAACAATCTCATTCTCCTCTTGGTGGCTCTCTTCTGCATCTTTATGCTTTCCCTTGGTATCAAATTTCCTATCACTGATACTGTCTGTCTCTTGATCTTCAGTAAAACTTTCAGGAGCCCAGGTTTCTAAGGTTCTGGAGGCTTCTATTGGTGGCCGCACACGTCCCCGCACATCATCCCTTCCCCTACACCCACTTGCTCCACCTGATTTGTTCTCCATGGTTCCATCTGGCCCACTTTCTCCAAGAACACGCACACGAAGGTAATGCATAAGCTGCGCGACCATTCCAGTCGTGAGGACATCCTCCACCACATCCCCCCTGCAATCACCATTGACGGAAATCCATGCAACATTTCAAGAAGGTTCAAAGCCACAAAAATTCCCACAAATTCAAACTTTTACATATTATCTGAGAATAGTGCTCAGAGGACATCCATGTAAGAAACCAATAGAAAGGCCTAGTCTTTATTGTTACATCCTATCCAGTCAGCATATGCCATATGAACCTTGCAACGCAACAAAATCCCAAGTGATCAATAGAGGTGAACAGGTTAGGTGAGTAGTGATACCCTCCAAGGGCTACTGCTAACAGTCCTGTTGCATAAGTCCTTAGAATTTCTCGGTCCATGGCATCAGATGTGGTGAAACAGTTTCGGGTAGAGTGGCAAATGGTCATTCCATTTGGACCCTCAACTGCTGGCTTTGAAGAGTCTTCTACCACCCAATTTTTAATGGATGCTAAAACCTCCTCTTCAAAAATATGTGGATACTGCACACAGTGCCACGAAGCCAAATCCCACATGAATCATATAAGAGTGCAAAGCACAAGACTGTCCTGGACCACTTGACCAGGATGACAGCAACCATCACACATACACATAAAATTCAGATGCACTGAGAATAACAGCAACCAATAACATGGGGTCACATTAAAAAACCTACCATCCAGCTAGAAACACAAGCAAGAAGCAGCCTTGCTGCAGCTGCCCGAACTTTAGTGGTATGCCCAGGTTCAACTAGTAGCCTTGTCGATAAAAGCTCAAAAAAGTCATCATCCTCCTGCAAGAAATAAAACCACATCAATTACTAAGAATGAGTCCTTGAGATTCCAGTGACACCTCTCACTCTACAAGGTTGACAATGCAAAGCTCTCAAGATTTGTCTTCCCTTGGTTACAGGCACAAAAAAAGATGTCACTTTTAGTGGAAAAATATGAGATCATTGCAAACATTTCATGTCCCAAAACTACAGGGGTCCAAGGAAGACTGTCCTGTGGTCACAAGATGATGTGTAATCTGGGCTCACTCAGTTAGGGATCCAGATTGAATAAAAATGAAGGCAGGAGGATTTACCCTTATCAGATTCACAAGGCGTCCAATAGTATGGGAAGAGCGAGAGTTGTTGGTGTAAGGATGCCCAGCATGCTGCTCATATCTGTTACAAAACTAGAATTAGGTCAGCTTCTAATAAGAGCTAAAACCGCCTTCACCTTCAATGCATTAAACTTTCATTGTAAGGATTCAACAATACTCTACTGTAGAGTAGAATAGAGCTTGTAGAGCTTGATAATCCTCGAAACTCGAAGCTCGATTCAGTTCTCTCTCTATCTACAAGAAGTTGGAAATTCTGGATTTCCAGAATTCATCCCCAGCCAGCCAGAGAGACAGAGAGAGAAGGGAAGCTAAAGAAGAAGATCCGTGTGGAGAAAGAAAGAAAGAAAAAGCTGGTGATGAATGAATGTGCCTGCACGCACACACCTGGATTCCTCCTGCTCCAGAATGGCAGCCAGCGAGTGAAGCAGGCACGGACTGGGAGACGCTCGTCCTGCCACGATCCGTCTCATAAGCCCGCGCGCCTTGTGCACCAAATCTTCGGCCCCTGAGCTTCCTGCGTCCGCCCCCGCCCCCCGGCTTCCTTCCATCATCGCCACAGCCTCCGCCAGCTCTTCTACTCCTTCCTCTGCTGCGATCACCTCCCTCGCATCTTCCGCCATCGCTCTACTCCACCTTTGTAAAACCAGCCAACTGGCCGGTGGATTTTCAAATCTTCGACTGCAATCGGTTGCAGAATCCGAAACAGTGATAAGAAGATCCAGCAAGCAGCAAAGCAGCGAGCGATAACTTCGTCCAGCCCCACTGCGCTCGCTCGCTCGCTCGCCCGCTCCTTAGGTCACGCTGCCGCGCACCCACCCACCTCTCCGCCTTCCCACCCACCTCTAAGCCTTCCCGAGCCCAGGACCCCTTTGCAGTCTCGCCTTCGGCAGGTAGGTAGAAACTAGATACTATATACATCCCTTCTTTAGCTCGCCTTTGGAAGGTAGGTAGATACTAGATACGTCCCTTCGCCGGCTCGCCTTTGGAAGGTACCTAGATACGGACTTCAAAAAGCCTTTTTCTTTTACTGGCGAATTCTCGCAAGATTCGAAATTTTAAGAAAATTTACATTTGAAAATCAACTGATTTTCGAGATTTTCAACTATCAAAAGACTTTTTTTTTTGAATTAGTGAAAATCAAGAGATTTCTATACAAATGAAATAACTTTCCCCACAAAAAAATCAATTTTCAAAAGACATAAGAAAAAAGTAGTAAAAAATCATCAGATTTCTATATTTGGATTTCCGTCTATATAACGAAAAAAATAGAAGAATGATTAAAGATTTGTCTTTCATACCTAGTTGATATCTCCCTTTGTGGGCTCGCCTTTGGAAGGTACCTAAATAGTAGATACCTACTACAGGCAACCTTTTTATTTTTACTGGAAAATTGTGCGCCAAAAAACCAACTCAAAAATTAAACATTAAAAAATGAAGTGATTTTGGAATTTTCCAGTTTGTACAACACAAAAAAAAGGTTAAAAAAAAGCTCATTAGATTTTTTCGAATTTTTCAATCGCCAGAGGCAGTGATTTTCTTTCGGCGAGTTTTCGCGACTTCGCGAGCTTTTTTCAGAAAATGGAAAAAAAATCACGTAAAAATTGTGATTTTTGGGGATTTTTCCGCCATTTTTCGAAATAAAACTAATTAAATTAGTCACATTTAGACCTAGGCACTTCGTTGGTCGCCACTTGTAGCAGCACTTTTGTAAAGATGCTACAGCCGACCTAGGACACTCGCCGTTTAATGATAATTAATTCTGGGGATCCTCGCCAGTGGACCCACTTGAGGAATTTAAGAAAAACAAAACCATGCCAAGACGACCCCCCAGAAAATAAAAATAAAAAAATAAAAAAATCAAATTTCTATATTTTGTTTTCAATGCGTACTCAAAAATCTATAAAAATGGTTAAAGACTTGTATTTCATATGTGGTTTATAGCCACATTTGGCTAAATCTCCCTATGGATGATCACCAACTTTGGCTGCAAATAAAAATTCCTGAGCAATGAATGACTAGGTTATATCATTTTTTTTCAGTTGCAAAATTTCGCCAATGAAAAAAATAGAAATTAAAGATTAGAAAATGAAGTGATTTTTTTCAATTTCTCAATCCCCAAGAGAGAAGAAAAGGGGTTTAAATCCCTATATTTTTTGTATTCGATTTTCAGTGTGTATGGCCAAAAATATAGAATGATGATTAAAGTCTTTCATATTTGGCTTATAGCCAGATTTGGCTAAATCTACCTCATGATGATTTCCACTTGGGCTGCAAACAAAAATTCCTAAAAACAACAAATCACTAGTATAGATAGCCCTTTTTTTACTGGAAAAGTGTTGCCAAAAAGCGAAATTAAAAACCAAAACATTTGAAATTGAAGTAATTTTGGAATTTTTCAATCACCAAAATTGAGGAAAAAAAAGTAAGACTCCCCCAAATTTCTATATGTTGTTTTCAGTGTGTAGCTAAAAATATAGATGGATAACTCATAGCCACATTTGGCTAAATCTTCCTCCATGGATGATCACCACTTTGGCTGTAAACAAAAATTCCAAAACAAAAACAAATGATATTACTTAGATACTACATACCAACCTAGTGACCTATCACAATAGATGGTTTTTTTTTTAAGAGTTTTTTGTTTGTAGCCAGAGTAGCTGTCATCCATAGGAGATGTAGAAAAAGAGGTGATCATCATCCCTATGAAGATTTTAGCCAAATATGGATATTAATAAGATATTAAAGTACAAAACTTTGTCATTCTTCTTTATTTTTGGCTACACAATGAAAAGCGAATATACGAATTTAGGGGATTTTTTTTTTCTCTTTTTTCTCACTTCTGGCGACTGAAAAAACTTCAAAATCACTTCTTTTACCAAAAAATTAATTAATTTCGCTTTATGGCGAATTTCCCCCAGTAAAAATTACACTGGAACTTCGAATGATTTGGCGTTCTGCAAACTAGGTACCTGCCAAGGTACCTTCGGTCCCTACGTTGTTGCAGAGCAAATGCATGCAGTGTACCCTACTACCACCTCCGGTTGAACTGCTGCTGTGAGTCAAAACTCTACATTTTGTGCTGCAGAATGTGCCTCTTAGGTACATTCTACCTTGTAATGAGTCACCATGGGCCTGGTCGGTACTGTTTTGATGTTTGAAAGGCGGAATGCTCACTCAGGTGGGCATTTGGCTTTCATTTTCCCATAAAAAAGAAAATTTTTAAAAAAATTATGCAGGTGCATTATGTCGGACCACACCCTCAAAATGGATCATTCCAGAAAATAAGCGTCCCTTGGCTTTACCTGGGGTAGGTGATTATTTTGGGAATAACCATGCTCCCCGGGGGCATTAACTTTCGGTAAATTCCTTCCTGAAGTCCAAAATGGGTTTCACATGTTTATATGAAATAGTTGTTTGAGCTCTTTTGAATTTACCATTGTTGGATTTGGAATCAACTTTTCCTATATCTTGAAATTATTATATGATTTCTAATTTTCATTTTGTTCATTATTTCACCAATAAAGCAAAATAGAGCTTACATTACCTTCGTTAACCAACCAATCAGTATGAAGGTAATATAAGCTTGTATTGCAACACAATGCAAACTCCAAATAACAAATAGAAGTGACAATTCCAAAAGGAATTAAGTATAGAGGAATGCCTTGAGTGGAGGGCTTTCTTTAATTCTACATGCTTGGCAAATTTGGAAATGATATTTTTGTATCAATACCAAAGGTGGCCCCAAAAAGGGCGGGAATCAATTTAATCCATTGAAGATGACATGGGATTTCAAACGTTGAACATAACAACAACTTTCACAACCATCACATTCAAAAAATGCTTAAATGGAATAAATGCTCCAAAAAACTCATGCTTTCATAAGTGAAAACTTTGAATTTATTTTTTTTTGAAAATGACCATTTTTTAATTCTATGTCATTGTAATTCCTTTTTGCTTCCAACAATGAGTTTAAACTTTTCCAAAGAAAATAATTTGAAAGACCTTTCTAGATACTTGGGTTATGCATTATGAAGTGAAGGTTGCAACACAATTTGTTCAATTTGAGGAAGCTTGCTCTAGTTAAAACACGAATTTCATGCAAAATATTTATGAGATTGACTATTCAAATGTGGAAGGAGAGGATAAATAGAAAATCAAAAAATGACATGGAAATGGAAATGGAGAGAAAAATAATGACACTTGTATCATAATTGCTTTAAAAACATCAGGGTTCCAAATGTGAGGACTCTCACATCATTTTCAACATGCGTGTCATAATACATTTTGATACAAGGTTCTTTATCGTTTTTTTTTTTCAGTGTTCAGATCCAATTGTTTTATCTCTTGCATTAAAAAAACATTTAATTTGGACACCACGTTAGATACTACATGAATTTGAATGACAATTGAAAATGGCATCAACCTATGGTGTCATGTATATAATACCTTAAACCAATTTTTATCCCAAATTGAACTTTGAAATTTTGAATTCATATGTGTTAATCTTAATGCCATTTTGGTTTTTTTTTTTTAGGTGTATTTTATATGTTGTTGGACAATTCATAATTTAGGGTGTAACATGGCATGATCTTTATATTTCATTTGGGTTGTTGGTTAGTGTTTGATTTAATGTTTGACCTTCACCCCAAAGTCAAGGCAATCTGTAACCTTTCAAGGTTTTGGTGTTTTTCATATGCAAAATAAATGGAGCACCTTGTTATAAAAGGATTAATCCATCCACTTTCTCCCATGTTTTTTGCCACAAAAATTGAAATAAGATCATCAAGGAACTGCATAAATCACAAAAGCAATAATCCTTCACAACAAAAATATCTACAAAAATAAACATGCAATGGTTGGAATCAAGATTATATGAATGTTTCATATTATGACATAGGGACTATTGTAGTTACCATAATCAATCTTGAACTTTGATGACTAAAGAGTTCAACAGTTCAACAAAAAGTTTTATAATGTTGTTAAACACTTTAAAGATAATGTCAATGTGTAAACATGCAATAAACATACCTTTGCATGTGAGAGAGGTTTAAATTAGGGGAAATGGTCATGAACATTACACACATTTCTAGACCACACTTCTAATTTCAATGGTGCACAACCTTATGGGAAATTACTATGTTCCTAAATAGCATGGAAGTGAAGGATAACAAATTATAATTGAAGGATTAGAAAGTTGAATAAATCAATTATGAAGCTTAATGATTATTCAAAATTCACTGAAGTTTTTTAACACAATGTTGACAATTTTGCACACATTCCATTGGTGACAACATATATGAATCAATTAACAACTTTCATAGCATTATTACACACAAATCTAAAGCACAAAAGCACAAGATTTTATCATTAATCATGGAAACTTCCAAAAAAAATTAAAAATCCTTGTTGTCATGATGGAGCACATAAAATCAAAAAGTATTGTAATAAAAAAATTTAAATAACCAAAAATCAATTATAATATCTAAAATTCATAAACAAAAAGATTCATTAAACAAGCAAGAACATGATCTTAACATTCTAATGAACTTCAATTTAATAATCCATTACATTTCTATTGAGACAAATGTGAAAGGTTTCTACCAATATATTTATTTTATAATGATTGAAAGATGAAAATGCAAAAGTTAATGTTCATTTGGTATTGAAAAATTAATAATAGTTAATTTTTCATTTTTAATTTCAAAATTTTATTTCCCATTTTCAATGTTTATTTCCAAACTTTTTTGAGTGCATTTTGGTGAAACAAAAAATTGTGAACTATATTCATTTTTCAAATTTGGGCCCTATAATTTCAAGATATTATTTTACTTGTTTGTTGTGCTATTCTACAAATATCATTACCCTAGAATGGAACATGTTCACCATCAAGGCCACTTTGCCTATTTGTTCATACATTCTCCATTACATTTTTTTATTCATCCCTCTTAAATTTGGGCCCTTTGGTTTTGAATATGAATTTGCGGAACATATTTATGGTGCCATGCATTGACAACATTGACAACAAGTCACACAAGTCCTTGATTTGTCACAATTTCAACTTTCTTAACCACTTAAAGTGATGTTTCTATTGTACACATAAATTCACACACTTGACCAAATGGATCTAAATTTGATTTGCCAATTTAGTAAACAATTTTGAAAAAAAAAAAAAACTTCAAACATTTATACAAATTTAAACATATTAAAAGCTACATGGATATTCACAAGGTTGAAAAATCAAAACCTTTTGTTCTTGTTCACCATGGGTATTGTGCCATTTATGTTATTGTGACCCTAACCTTGAATTCATGATCAAGATTCCAAAAAAAATGCGGTAATTTAAAAAGGCACGTTCACATTAATAAGAGCCACAAGATGCATGACCAATGTTTAATTTTTCATTATTTTGTGTCAAAATTTGTGTTAATGTTGCAAGTCTTTAATTTGTTTACACAATAATGTTTCTAATATATTAAAGAATCATGTGGTATGATTTGAAATGAATTTAATTAAGACAAAGTACTTAGAAAACATTCATTAAACATTATAATCGATTTTTATTAAACATAATAAACAAATCTCTTTCTGGGGAAATTGTTCAAACATAACATATTTTGAGGTTGATTTTTTGAACAAATATTTACATAATAATATATTGCAACATCTTGTTAAGTCATATTTGATTCTTTTCAACTTTCAAACAAAAAAATCTTAAGATATTTTGCAAATATTCCAAGATATATAATCACTTAACATTACTAGAAAAAATGATTTTTATGACTAGGACATTTTGTGACATAGGTCCAAATTTAATCATGTAATCTTATAAGGACATTAGTCATAGCCCTTAATTTGATTATAGTCATATAAATGACTAAATTAATATGATTTATATGATTACATGATTAGTAGTCATTTTGGTATATATAAATTTACATTGCTTATATAACATGAATATTATATTGTAGCAATAATACTTATATAGGCATACTTCTTAAATAATTAGAGCCTAGGTACATTAACCATAACACATGTATAGTTTAAACAATTTATATAACCTAGATATAGCCTAAATATAACCTAGGTATAACTTTACATACCCTATTTATAATGTTATGTCATAGCCTATGTATAGCTATCCATAACTTATGTAGCCTAAGTATAACCTTATATGGACTAATTATAGCCTATGTAACTTAGAGGTATAACCTACATAATGTAGACATAACCTAAGTTTAGCCTACATAACCTTTGCATAACAATACATAGCCATAGATATAACTTTCATATAGAGCTCTAGTGGTAAGTACTAACTTCTAGTTCTATAAAAAACCACATTCAAAACATATATCAAGATGATGGATAAATTATTAATTTTCATATCTACTAGTGATGTTTCCATACAATCTTGACAAGTTCTTTACTTGCAAGTATTAACCAATTCTTGATATGCAAACCTTAATTCCTTTTTAATTTCTTACATCTAACTACTAACAATTTTGCCACACACAATTCGATGTTCTTAAAACCTCCAAACTTGCAAAAAGAAGTCTTACACAACCAAAACAAGGAGAAGACAAAATGTTGCCCCATTTTTTACCAAAATCCCATGTGGAACAATACAAATTCAAAAACTACTTCATGTCTCAATTTAAACTAATCATCAAACTACCTACATGTCTAGTCCCATTCTACCTACCTATTCCCCCCAACACCCAAATATGACCTTATGTCCCCTTTATAGCCCAAATATAACCCTGCATAGTTAAGATATAACCCTATGTATAACTTAGGTATAACCATACATAGCCTACATGTAGCCTAAGTATAGCCCTAGGTATAGCCCAACCTTACATAGCCTAATATTGCCCTATGTATAACCTACATAGCCTAATCATAATTGTGCATAGCTTAGGTATAACCTTACATAATTTAGTTGTAGCCCTACATAGCCTAGGTATAGTTTGCATATAACTTACATAGACTAGGTATAACCTATATATAACCTTACATAGCTTATATATAACCCTAGGTATAGTTGTACAATATTTAAGTATAGCCTAGGTCTAGCGTTACATAGCATGGCATACCTTAGATATAGATATAGCTAGAATAGGTTAGTTATAACTAAAATATAACCTAGGTATATTTGTACAAAACCTACATACATAGTCTCCATATATAACCCTAAGTATAACCTATGCACAACTTACATAACCTAGGTATAGCCCCACATATAACTGAAGCATAGCCTAACTTATAAACCTATGTTTCGCCTATGTACATAACCTACATGGCCCTTGTATAAACTAAATATATCCTTACCATTATTATAAAATGTGGGTGCAATATATGTGTAACCTTAGAAGTATAATTTAGGCATAATCGATATAAGTAAAGCATAGTTGAGGTATAGCCTACGTAGCTTAGGTGTAGCTTAGGTTTAACTTACAGAGCCTAGGTATAGCCTTAGTTAAAGTTTAAGTATAACCTAAATAACCTAGGTTAGCTTCAATATTGAGCATGGGGAGCCTATTGTTAGCTTAAGTACCTAACCTAAGCTAGGGTAAAATTATTTAACTAATCTATTTAAATAGGTTAAAAAAAGGTTAATGTAATTTATTGACCTATCTATTCACATAAAAAACATGTGCAATGGTTGAAAACTTAGCCCCTAAACATGGAGATGAGGAGTTCAAGTCCTTAATGTTGCAACCTAGTTAGCCTAACCAACTTAGGTTAGATTATTACGCTAGCTTACCTAACTTAAGCTAAATAACCATGGTAGGCTACATATAGGGCTATATTTTTAGCCTAGGTGTTGAAGTTGCCTATTAATGGGATTTTTGGTGATTCCCATCAAAAGTTTTTGAGATTTATATTTCCAAAACATGTTTTAATTTATAGCAACATGTACATACAACAAAGAAATTTATATGTATGAATCAAAGTTCTAAAACATAATGTACACACAAATTCCACAAACAAAATGCAAGATTGAAATCTAGAAGTTCCCATTCAAGTTTGAGAAAAAAAAAATTAAAATTAAAATTTAATCTTCTTTTCCTTTTTCTTCTCATATATATATATATATATAATTTAATTAAACCATTTAATAACCAACATATACAATAATAATCCAAAAATTTCAAAAACTAACTACATGTTAACAACTACTTATTTTATTGACAACTTGTTCTATCAACGACATGTTGACCTATCACTTATCAAATTATGTCACATGTTACATTCTATCATTTGTTATAGACAAAATTTGGGTAGTAGTGCTGAACCAAATTATGGCAATGCCTAGGTTCTTAACTTAAGGTGTCATGCCTAGGTGTTAGGTCCATAGGTGCCTAAGTCTGGCTTGCCACGTCCAAACATATGATTCATTGCCTAGGCTTCCACGTGCAACATCTCAAATGGATGTTTACATGTGCCACATGTCATAATCTCAATGGATATTTAGGATTACCATTTTTGAATTGATATTTTAATCAAATGACATAAACAAGTTAATTTAGATCGATGGATGTCTTTTTGTGATTGTGTTGGATAAGATTATAATCATGAAAACATTAGTTACAAATGTCATTTACATTTTAGAATCAAGAAAAGGACTAATGGTAGAAACAACATGGCTTTATGAACTACATAATCATGTAATCACCAATGGTATAATGACTTTAAAAAATCATACATGTAATCATTAAACCTATATTTCTATTAATGTAAGTGGGAAGGTGTGGCTCTATTAATGTGAAGGCACCCACAAGGGAAATGAATTAGGAATTGTTTATGGCACAAACAAGATCAAAATTCCAAACATATTTTCATGGTGAAAGGGATGTGCATCGGAAAGCAAGAAAGGAGCCTCCAAGACTTCCACTATTTTAGTCTACTCAAATCTATGTGTAAATTATCATAGGTTGGTAATAGGTATGTAAATAGGTATACAAATAAATAGGTTGGTAGCTAAGGAGATTTTTTAATTTAATTTAATATTAATTAGTTTTTAAAATCAAGCCTTTTTACTAGCTCATGTCAAATGACATGTTATTTTTAATGTTGTTTGTGTGTTTTTAACATTTCAAGTGCATTTTTTATATAATATACAAAATTGAAATGGAGGACAAAATTATAATTACAACTTAATCACAAACTAATTTGCAACTATAAAAATGTATATAATATCTTTTTTATTTTTTTTCAATGTTGCAAACTACATAAGTAGATGTGAACAATAATTTTTTTAAATACAAAATTAAAATAAAATCATCTTTTAAAAAAAAAAACTTACCTACTTACCTATTTAAAACCTATTTTATTAACTATCTACTTACCTAATTAACAAACATATTTTACTATGTATTAATTAATCTAACCCATTAGTTAAAGTATGCCATGTCACACTTCAATTAGGTCCACATGACATTTATGTTTAAATCTATGTTAAACCTTGGTTAAACATTGATTAAACTCTGGTTAAACAAAAATTTGGTTAAACTTGGCTAAATCAAAATTTGGCTAAACATTGGTTAAATTAAAAGTTCGATAAATATGGGAAAAACATTAGTTAATGGAAAAGTTGGTTAAATTTTTTCAAATTTAAAATATAACAAATTTTTTTTGGTCTAAACCTTGGTGAAATTAAAACTCATCAATAATTAATTATTATTTTGTTTCTTATTTATTATTGTGATATAATTACTATTAAGTGTAAATTAAATAATAATAAAAATATCATTATATTAATTAATTAACTACAAATTAATAATACTTATAACCCATGAAATATAGTATATAATTACAATTAATAATCTTGTTTTCTTATGTAATGAATTTGCTTATTAAATAATTAGTTTAATTTGACTACCTACTTACATACCAACCTACTTGTTTATTTAACTATTTTTTTAACCTACTTAACCCACTTGCAATATATGCAAAATGTACATTCAACCTACCCTAAACACATACCCTATAAATATACCATAATATATTCCAAAACATTGTAGTATACATCAAAAGTAGGCACACCACATAAAGGTAACCAAGTTGTGACTACTTTTGCAACTAATTTTATATAGAAACCTCTTTTTGGATGAAAAGATTAAAAAAATAGTTAGCATTGAAAGATGGAAAACTTAATAGTTGTAAATTAATTGCACCATAGTTGCAATGATAATAATAGATTGAAAAGAATGGCAACTAGTTATCAAAATTACAAAACATAATTGCAAATGACAATTAATCACACATAGTTCCAAATTGAATGATTGCATAATAAAATATTTCTTTTAGTGGCACCAAGCTAGCTAAAATCCTTAAAGAAAAATCATCAAAGGGAAGGTTATGCACAAATATGGTATTGGAAAATGTTAAACAAGAAGTGGGAAAATGCATGGCTACTTGTGAAAGGAGGTCAAGGAACAAGTCAAAATAGAGTTCATTCATAAGAACTAGTGGTACCCGTGACCTTCGGACACCCGTGGGTACGCCACTCCAGCCACCCCGAACGTGCAGTGGTCCCGACCGACTTTGTGCGGGTATCAGAACCAACCATGTGTACCCTCAGATTATCAGTCCGAGTATTTACTCCCTTACCCAACGCGAGAAAACCCAAAACCCTAGTTTTGACATTTTGAACCTTAGTTCCCGAAAGTTTTGGAAATTTCCGAAAACATGCTCCTCTATATAACCGCCGGTTCTTTCGGTAGTGGGGGGGGAGGGGAAGGTTTTTATATTCGCATCTGGTGCGGTGGGAGAGGGATGCGATCCGACCATCATTCCTACCCTTCGGACGGCTGCAATGCTTTGTGGAGACGGTTTGTAGACGGAAACCGTGGTGGTCTAACCCCCATCACAGACTAACACCGGTCGCCCGTTGCTTCACCGGCTTCTCCCTCCCCCACCCCCCCAAACCCCCGTCAGACAGACCGACGGACGTAGTGAATTAATATATAAGATTTTAACTACCTTTCAAGATGCAAATTGCAAGACCTTGTAAATAGGAATAATGATAACTTGTGGTGTTTGTTAAACACAAGGGTTTCCCACTTGTTCATAATTCAAAAAGTTGTCAACTAAATGGAACTCCAATTGGAAGAATTCAAGCTACACATTGAAGTGTATATTGCATATGTGATCCCCCATCCAACCACATCATGGGTAGAAATTGAGGAAATCATTTCCATTTTATTCCAAATAACATGTAAAAAAATATAGGTGCAACTTATTAAAAAACCAAACATTATAATATATTTAAATGTAAATAAGGTGCTTATAATTCGTTATGAAAATATACATAGAATATTTCAAAGTATATATAAAATATGCCTAAAATATACCATTATTTCATAACATATTAAAAATAATATTTAAATCAAAGGTTTTATATAAAATGTACAAGGAATTATTTCCATGTGAAAGGTACAAAATGTATTTCTTTAATTGGGAAATTGGAAAGGAAAGGTCACTATTAGAAAAATTAGTTTTTCAAACAATTCAAGTTGACAAAATAGTCATTTTTTATTAACGAACATGTCCATTTTGACTAGAGGCCCAAATTGTGTATTTTTTGACTAATCGACTTGAACAAAGTGACATATTTGACTAATACATTTTGTCAAATGGGACATCTAGTCAATTGAACATAGAAAATTGACATCATTAATCAAAATGACCAATGGGTTTTAGTCAAACATGACATCTTTTGCATGTTACATACTTACCTCATGTTTCCCATTTACAATTTTACAATTTGCCTATCAACTCACACTTTTAAATGTAATATGTACCTACCCACTTACCCACCCACCTATATGTATTACCTACCTACCTATCCACCCACCTATAATCTACCTACATATTAGTTACCTACCTACCTACCCATCCACCCACCCACCTACTTAGATGTATTACGTACGTACCTATCCACCCACCTATAACCTACCTACATATTAATTATCTTCATAGTTGCCCCCCCCACCCACCTACTTAAATGTATTACCTACTTACCTATCCACCCACCTATAACCTTCCTACATATTAATTACCTACCTACCTACCCACCAACTGACCCACCTACTTGATGTATTATCTACCTACTTATCCACCCACCTATAACCTACCCGCATATTAACTACCTACCTATTTACCCACCCACCCACCCACCTACTTACATACTCACCCACCCACCCGCCCACCCACCCACCTACAACCTACCTATTTTCATACCTCATAGTCTTATAGTGACGTGTTAAAATAAACATGTGAAATTCAAAAATTAACAAAAGTTGAACTTTTTTTGATGGTGTGGTCCATTGGTTAAGGGCTTGGGTTATCATTGGGGAGGTCAAGGGTTCAATTCCTAACATTATAACCTATGTACATGCTTAAGCGTTAAGGTAAGTAGGCTAGGTTAAATAGGATATACTATGTTAAGTTAAGGTAGGCCAAATAAAATAAAGTAAGGTAGGGTAGGGTAGACTACCACCTATGTACATGCCTTTTTATGATATACCTACCTACTTGCTTGCTAATTTTTTTGTTTTGATACGAGTAAAAATTTGACCAGTCAAATGGTCCATACTTTGTTAGTATAAAAAACCACCCCAATCATAATGGACATGTCAAAATCAACTTGTCCTAAATGACAAAATGGTCTTTTTGACCCTTGTTCAAATTGGGTATTTTTAACACTATATTTGCTATTAAAAAAAACCAATTTTTCTAGTAGTGGGTGAGTTTGATTATGTTTATTTTGGGAAATGTAGAGTGCATTTTGGGGGTGGATTTCAAAACTAAGAATAACATGTTCATAAAAAAACACGACAGGTTAATTAGGATTCCATTTAAACATGGGTTAATTTGTGTGAAAGCATATGTAAAAGTGCTTAGTGTGGGCGAGGTGGTAATCCATTTGATGTTGGGCCAAACTTGGAAAAAAAAATACATAGAAGGGTGTGGCATGTTCTATGTGATGTAGATTGTGGTTGGGGCTAAACCTCAAAAGGATCCCAACTTTGTGAATCCTTCCAAAATTGGTAGACAAGTGTTGTGAAAATTTTTAAATTTTTTAATAACTTCCAAATGAATTGCCTTATGGAGAAATGAACCATGCAATTAAGGTGATTCTCGAGATGAAGTTTCCAACAAAGGCACCTTATATTATATTGGATGAATCACAATGAGTTGAAGGTTCAATTCAAATAACTCCTTGCAAAAAGGTACATCAAGCCAAACAAGTTGTCTTATTTATCTTTCATCTTTTTTGTTCACAAGAAGGATGGAACGTTTAGAATGTGTGTGGATTATAGGGCTTTTAAAGAGGTGACCATGAAAAACAAGTATATATTTTTTCAAATTGATGATTTTTTTTTAATCGACTTTCAAGTGCCAAAATGTTTAGTAAGATTAACCTATGTTTAGGGTATTACTAAATTTGAATTACAAAAGGAGATGAAGAATATATTGTTTGTCACACAAGGTATGACTCTTAGGTGAATTTTTTTAAAGGTGTACCACTCCAAACAAAAAAAAACATAGTTTTGAACAAAGGTTTTTTTTTCCTTATCTTTTGATCCCTATCAATATTAATGAATCAAAAAGTGTCAAATATTTACAATAAAATATCTTAAACCATCATAATTCTAAATTCTATCAATATCATTCTCTTTGTGTCCCATAAATGGTAAAATAAAACTAGGTAAAAGAATACATGAAAAACAATAGCGTGATAGAATTTTGGTACACTTAAAAAAAATTTGGACCTTTGTATGAATGTGGTGATGCTTTTTGGATTTACCAATGTTTTGCACCCTCGTGAACAATATTTTTTAAGAATGACTCAATAATATTATGGTCATCTACATAGATGACATTTTGACATATATTAAAATGATGAAAGAACATGTGGAACCCCTTATAAAGGTGTTCCTAAAATTAAGGGAACACAAGTTGTATACCAAGTTTGAAAAATGCAATTTGGTGTGAAAGAAATAAATTTTCTTAGACATAAAATCACTTGGGAAGGGTTATAAATGAATGATTACAAAGGAAATGTAATTTTGGATTAGGAACCACCTAGGTCAATGTGATCATTCTTGGGGTTAATGTAATTTTTTTGTTTTTTTTAGAAGGGATATTAAAGTGACATTCAAATATTATAAGAAAAATTTCTATGTGATTTACAACATTATGAATATGCACTTGTTAGATTAAATCAAGTTATCCAAATCCAAATTTAATGTTTTTGCGTAAGATATAAACTCTTTTGAAAAAGAAAGCACATTTGAACTTTGGTGCCCTAGGATTATAACTTACCTTGACCCACACCATTAAATTTCAATTTTCAAATATGATGTCAAGGAATTTTGTAATGTGGAGTATTTCATTTTTATGGGGGGTTGTATTGGTGAAACATTGGAAATAAAGGCTATAAATTATCATCATTACATCAAGAGTTGACCAGACCTAGATGATGACAATGAACTTTTGGACATGTCAAGATCGCGCAATTTCATTAAGATTCCATCCTTCGAGTTCGAGGACGAGATTGGGATTAAGTTGTTGTCACAAAGAATCTTGTATTTTAGGTTGCCCAATAATGCCACAAATGTACATGTAATTTACCAAACATATATCATAGAGCTTCCATGCCTATTGAAATCAAAATGTTTCACCGATTAAGCAAGCCCAAGGTAGAATTATGGTGTCAAAATCATTTAAAACACCTCCAAATCATTATAGTATTTTAACAAGTTTTTGTTGAGCCTTCAAATCCCATTGTAATACTTGTCAAGATTTCAACATTGTTGTTTTTATTTTTTCATCTTAAGGATTTAACTTGCAACTGAAATATCAATCTTAATAATTTTTTTTTGGGTTAATGAAACCACAGAACAAGTGAAAACCATTGATCAAAAGTTGACATTGTTGTTCCTAAATTTTGAAAAGATGTTTGATCAAATGATTTGGGTTTCTTATTTTCAAAACTCATGACTTTCAATTTTAATGACACTTGGGTGAAATGGGTTTCCAATTTCCATTTATGTTTACCCATTTCTTCTTTGAAGGCAAATGGTGAGTTGGGTGATTCATTTCATATTTAGTTTAATTAAACAAGGATATTGTTACCTTGTTCATTGTAGTGTTGATGTTTTGGGCTATATATTAAATAATATTAAGTTTGCAATTATGAGTTACTTTTTGAACAAGGACATGGTGAGGGTTGATTAGTCTTTTGTTAACATCATGAGATTGTTTTTAGAAGGTTTTGCCTCAAATTTAGGGTGACCTAAGTGTATTATAACCATCTTTTGTAAAGTAGTTGGCATTACAATTAGTCCAAATTTGAAAATATGAATTGGAGAAGTGAAGGTGAGTTGGGATGGATTTTCAAAGGCAAAGATGTAAGGTATTTGGGTGTATTAATGGGCTTCAAATTGTCTAGGATTATAAATGAGATGTTACTTGTCATTACGTTAACTTTAGGGTTGTGGCCAAGGTTAAGTTGTAAGAAGGGGAATGGGCCAAAAAAACTTGTTTTGGGATTCAAACACATTTTCACAAATGTGGGAGAGTGTAAAAATGAATCCTAACATCCTCAAGTGGATTTTCACTTTGGGAGTTCAAGCCTTGTGAATGTTTTGAATTTTTGAAGCAATAATATAAACATGAAACCTTGTCCAAATCGAGCCTTTTTAGATTGTTGTAAAGTTCTTAATGTATAAATGTCAAAAGTTGGTTCACATTCTCCATTAAAAGACTAATAATTCAAATTATGACCAAAGAGTGATTGGGAGTGAAATTGATAGTTTCATTTTCAATGACAAAATTAAAAAAAGTGAATCAAATGACCTTTGAATTTAGCTTGCAACTAGTTTGAACCTCGTGCCTAATGCACATGTGTGTGTGTATTTGACGGTACATATTACAAAATTACAATTACAAACTACATTTCCAAAACCTCTTTATATACGACATCTGCATGTATCCATCAGGACCCTAGCCGCTAAAAATCTTGATGTTTGCACTACTTGTGACCCGTGAGATAACAACATATAATTGACCATGGGAATAGACCGGAAACAACAAATATACCCCAATGTTGTTCAATGTCTAACTTTGACTTTTGTTGATTGTGATCGCAAATGCCATTCGAATAGGAAATTGACGAAGACTCAAAACAAATGGCCAATCAGTCTAGGAGGGGGACATGATGATGCGGGGTATGAACACACGTTTGCCAACATTGTTCCCTGTGATGATGTCCGCTTCAATGACACGTTGACCAAATCTCTTGACAATCAACCTTGTACCATTGCACAATCCTATTGATTGATTGAAATTGCGCAACAAGAGGATTGGCACGCCCACTTTGAGTTCCAGCTTATGATTTGTGATATTGCTGAATTATAAAATGTTCAGAAATTCCACCGGATATAATGAATCCATTGAAACTCCTGCAACAACACTTGCACCTTCTTCTTTTGGAATCAAAGAATTTATGCTTAGGTACGTGTGCAATTTTTCAGATAGCAATTCTAGAATTACATTGTTGACTTCATGAACATCAATATTTTTGGGGGCCAGAATGCTGCATTGCATAAGATACATGGCATTTCCAGAGTGGCATTGGTGATTCGGATAGATGGTTCGGATTAATCCTCTTAAGCTGTAATCTTTTGTTGGCAACCTCATATGGGACGGAATCTTGATCCAATCTAGATCAACACATTCTTCTTCTACAATGGCAGAAAGACTGTCATCTTCATAATCAACACCGATTTGGCAAACTTTCGTTGCTCTTCAAAATTGGCTGCCATGACTCGCATGTTGATATGAAGATAAAAAATCATAACATGCTGCCAAAGATGCGATTGATGCAATGAAGCACTAACAATGTCTTCTCGTCCTCCCTTGGGAATAATAGGCAATATTTGTCGAAAATCCCCACCAAGGACCACGGTTTTCCCACCAAAGATCTTTTTGGTTGCATGTGCGTCATCTAATTGCATCAAATCACGCAGGGTCCGATCAACAACTTCGAAAGCTCGGTGATGCATCATTGGTGCCTCATCCCAAATGATCAGATTAGCTTTACGCACCAATTCGGCCATTTTCATATGTTGTATGATGTTGCAAGTCGACTCATCATGCAGATCAATCATAATCTTGAATCTTGAATGGGCGGTTTTGCCGACTAGAAGCAGCAAATATGTAATTCTTGATGAAACAACTGCAAATACGATTTTGCCTTGCCTTCGTAGACGAGACATAAATGTTGTCCAAACAAATGTTTTGCCAGTTCCACCACTGCCATACACAAAGAACAATTTGCCTTCTTTGTTTGTCACAACATTCAAAATAGTTTCGTAGGCATTGCGCTGATCATCATTAAGCCTATCTTTTGCATTGTCTACATCTGTGGTCAATGAATGTTGATCATAATATAGCTCTTCTTGGACTAATCGGTTTCCTCCATGAAATAAGGGACGTAATTAAACTTGGGAAGCATTGGAAAATTTTCCAGGTGGTGTTCGTTGCGGATGAGAACCTCATCGATCTCATATAATGCACGATCCTTTAGCACATCCTCAGAAAGGGTAATAGCTGGATCATCACGCTCGCGACATGTCATTACTTCAATGTCATCGCTCAAAGACTCCCAATGTGCATCCTATAGTTGTTTGTGTTTTGTCACCTCACAAAACATTAGCATGGAGGTAAACATGTCACATAGTTGTTGTCCTAAGGCCCAAAGACCGGCTTCTTCCAAGGTTTGATGCCATTCATTGTTGTCTACAAACAAACCCATTGCAATGCATGCATCGAATGTGTCATGCTCTGTGCCATCCATTGTCCGCAAATGCCGTAGGATGTGGCACCTTTGACACAGTTCAACAGCATTCGCAAATAATAACGTTCACCCGATGTCGGGTGTGCATAATACATGCAACCAATGGCAAAACCTCTTTTGCGCATTATCCATCGCTTCAACTTCCAATTCCACACCCATTGGTGAGGGAATTGATCGAACATAAAGCTTCATGTAGTTTTCGATTCTTGGTTTGTTTTGAACCATTCCATCAACATCGTTCTGGAAATGGCTAACTATCTTGCCACTTCTTGCACATCATCGTCATTGTCGAACAACACCATTTGTTGATTGGGCAAATGGTATTGCAGACGCTCAACAACAAGAAATCGCTCATGCATATCAAACTTAAAGATGTGCCACGCTGCTTTCGATGCAGATACATAGCAACAGTCAATTTTTTAAAAATTTCATCGGTTTCAACCACATTCCCTTTGGTGGAATTATCGTTCGGGCATGAGATCTCAACAATTGCACGATCATGTCTTTTATAAACGTACTTGAACAGATACTTGACTACACGAATGTTGTTATAGACCTCAACATTGATGTGCACATCGTATTTGGTCAACAAATAGACATTGTACAATACCACCCAACGATTGTCCAATTCAATGCCATGAACCAAAAGTGTGCGCCCCGTATCTCTATGTCGATAAATAGGATATCCATTTACATCCATCACCGTCTCAGATTGGAACTTGCGTGGATATTGTTTTTTACATTTGCCTTCTTCCATGCATGGGGCATTTGGAAATGTAGCTCCACATGGACCGTGCATCATGCATCTAGCAACTGTTTCATGGGCCAACCTATTTGTCTTTGGATTCAGAAGTTCAGCACTGATCATGCGGTCTACATCTTCGACCATGTGAGGCTTTCAGTCTTCAGCAAAGAAGATGAGAATGTGTGCATGCGATAGCCCACGCTTTTGAAATTCAGTGACATAGATTTCCACTATCGTGCGTCCTAGAATATGCTTCTTGTGAATGTCATTGATAAACTCTTTTAGCTTGATTTTCAACACTTGGGTTACCAAATCCGGTCGATCTTGAGGTTACTATCCGAGCAACAACGTTTTCTTGATCTTAGGCCATTGGGGATTATAAGTGAATGTAACAAATGCATTCGGGCAACGGGCCCATCTATAGATTGCCATGGCATCTTAATAATTTTGAACCATGTGACATGGACCTACTGTGAAAGAAGATGGTTAAATGATCCTTTGTCTAATGGCAGCAACGCTATTGTCACCTAAAACAATGGCGTCCTAAAGGCCTTGATAAAGATCTACACGAAGTTTTTTTTTATTCAAGCGCAAATACTTCAAGCAATTTTGTTCGATAGTCGCATAAACATCCACAATGTATTGATGCTTCAATTGGTCACCTCGAAGCAACGCAATGCCATTAGTGTCTCGATGTTGAAATCGATAACCGTAAAATTCGACCATTAGCACATTGCAATGCTTTCTTTGATGTTTAGATTCTTCCACATTTCTTCATCCAAATCTGCATCAACAACAACATTATTGAACGGAATATTCAGATGTCATCCATCCTCACCGTAAGGAAATAACAACAGATAATGTAGAGCCATGTATCCCACATGTAGCTCAGAAATGTTGAAACGGGCCAACTTGCTGAGCAACAACAATGTCACACTTGTCTAAAGCTTCAGAACCATCTCCTACCATCAATGCAACGATTTCATTAACCGTCGGCACATTATATCAGCGTGCATCCTTTGTTTGAGAAGTAATGAGATGCAATTTCAAATTCGTGGGAGCACCTTCTATTACCATTATATCCCTTGCCATTTTGAACACTTCGACATAGGGATTGATATTGTACATCATGGTTAACAATTGATCCAACGTTGTTGGATCAAACGATGGCATAACGACATGGTGGTTTCGATGTTTGCTCTCCGTATCATGAATGTACAACTGTGCAAACTGTGGACATTGTCCTTCGGGAGGACACATGGATCCGATTTTGTGATAAAGCTCACCTTGAATGTGAAAGGAGTATGGTCTAGTGCCTCTTGTTACCGACTCATCAACTTTAGCACCAAGCAAAGTGAATGCCAACACCGAATTGTACATGCGAGTCTAATCTCGAAATTTGACAGCACTTCTCTCTTTGTTGGTTAAAATAACTTCTAGTTTTTGCGGTGTTGCAAGAAGATTCGACAATAATATTTTTCCATTCTCGCAACATAGAGAAAACTATGGGTTGCTATTGCTTGACTTTGCTAATCGTTCTTTGATCCACATTTTTGTGTTGCAAAATCCACAAATTATGTCCATTTATCCACAATCCCATCGTCCCAGGGCAAATGCGTTTCCGTCTCCAAACAATTGCAATGCGTCATTGCCAAGAGAAGGTTATGCACGTGCTACTACTTGTTGTACGGTTCACCATTCTCAACATAAACGATTATTTCGCTCTTGTGGCGATTTAGATGGCCCGACCAACTCTGTATGTTGCTTAGTAGGCCGTTTTTTTTGTAGGCGATTACGACGTTCATGTGCAGATTTTGACATGTTTTGATTGAATTCTACTGGAACATTAATATGTGGAACATGATTTTCCAAAAAGTCAGTTTGCTCATCATTCTGTTGAACTTCTGGGTGCTGCCGAAGGGCCGCTAAAGCTACCAAAACACTACCATGTTGCGCAATGAGTGCACGCATACGTTCTTGTATGTCTTCAGGCATTGTGGAAAATATATGTTAGGTTTGTTGCTGATATTGATATGAAAATCTTGGGGAGGGGGTTCCTCATGCACTCTTATCTGTTGGTGCCGTGTGTGTATGTATGTATCTTGGAGGTTGTTTGAATTGGCACATCCTGAGCTTACCTTGCTACTGTTGTTATTAGGGATCTAAGGTATTCATTGTAACATTGGGATCAATCTTCCATTGGAAAGTTCTTGCTTGGCTGGAGCTTAAATCTAACCAGAGAGAGGAAACCACTCACTCGTTGCCCTCAATGATGTGCCCTCATAAAGATTTCTAAAAGTGATTTCAAGGTTTACTTGGATTTGATCTCTGAGCCATACAGTCGTTTTGCGGATGTAAGAGAGCATGTGAACCGAGAACAAAACAATGAAGGTAATGCACTAGCAGCAGTAGACATGGAAGACGTCCTTTACTATATCAAAGATATTCAAGCATCCTTCTTCTTCTTTAGGTCAAAATTTGTCCCTTGGCGGTTTGGAAGATGACTACCATAACTTGGGATGTGATGAATCTCAAATTCCAAGTTGTGGAGTGTCCAAGAATGCTCATCAGATTTCAAAGGCCACCAATGATTTAGTGCACACACCAAGCTTGTAGGTGCATCATCATTAACACCATCTCCATGAGGTGTGTGCTAGTGTGCATCTACAAACATAGACAAATTCTTTGAATGGAGAGTTTGGAGGGTTTGTTTCACTACAATAGCATTTTGAGGCAAATGCTTGAAATGCTACACATGACAGGCCTTCCAGGCAAAGTCAGCCATTTTCAGAGCTTGAAGTCATTGTTGAGAAAGAACATAAAAATTGTTGGCACGCAAGGTCCTGATTGAGAAGAGAAAGCAAACACAAACAAACTTTTTGAATGGAGAGTTTGGAAAGTTTGGAGAGTTTGGTTCATTGGAACAACATTGTGAGAGATCCTTGTTCAGCAGCACCCAACAACAGATGCTCTAAAAATTAAGCAGGTAAAGCTTCACAGCTCAAACTATAGGGATGGTAACAGAAAACACTGGCAAAGTTTCCTAAATTATTAATTAAATCCCCATGCTACTAGCATGATTCAACCACCTACACATGACAAGCCCTCCAGGCAGAGTTAGCCATTTTCTGAGCTTAAAGTCATTGTTGAGAAAGAACATAAGAAAGTGTTAGCATGCAACTTGTCCTAATTGAGAGGAGAAAGGAAAAATAGGAAAGGCAAATGTTCGAAATGGTGTGTGGAAAGTCATTCCCTTGTCATCCTATGTGGTTCTAGTGCTTTTTGTTTAGGTGATGCAAGTTTCTAGCGCATCTTTGTCCTTGAACATGCCTTACAGGTGAGCTGATTGCATTTCGTGGATGTAGGAAAAAGAATAGGAGTCAAAGAGATTGAAGCAACAATGTCTGACATAAGAGGTTGAGGCTAAGAGGCTTGCAAATGAATTAGCAAGGCGAAAGGAAATAAGGATTCGAAAGGAGATTGAAGAAAAGGAGCTTGAAGAAGCAAGAGCTCTCTTCGCAGAAGCTAAGAAGCGGAAAGGTAGAAAGGGCAAGAAGGTCACAAGTGATGGGGTGAGTTCCTTTTGTAATTGGCTCAGTTTTTGATGGATGCTTATAATTACAGGGCTTTGGCATGTGTGCCATCTCTTCCTATTGCTTTCTCCACTGCGCCGCGTCTGTATTCCACTCTTTTTCCGCCCCGTCGAAGTAAATAGACCATGACAAGACGGATGGATGGATGACAGGACAAATGGATGAAATGATGCTTCACGACGTCCTTTACTATATGTAATACAATTCAACATTCACCAAGCATAGGTAACCCCTCGCCTTTCCTTTCCCATGCATGCATCATTCAAATAGGATGTTGGATATGAATTTTCATTAATTGAAAAGAAAGATACACAACATTTCATCCATCAACATGAGGGTTATGTGACTTTTCATCCATGGATAGGAAGGTTAAGTTGTCGATTTCGAACCTTTCAACAAAAGGTAAATGTTTGATAACCGGCTCCAGGTCATTGGTTATGAAAAAAAGACTTTCAACACTCCTGCACCTCAGTTATTTTCTTTTCTGATAACCGATGACCTCTCACCGGTTACCTAGTCCATAGAACACTAGTCCATATGTCTAGAACGTGGATTCAAGGGGTGTGGAATGGGTGATAGCCGGGTATCAAGTAGTAGGAAGGTTAAAAGCGAGGGCGGTTGGGTTGAGTTGATTGTTAGAAAAATGCAAAAACGAAAGGAACTAAGAAAGTGTAGTAAAGCCGGTGGAAGGCTACTGACTGACTGCTGACCGCCAATTGGTATCTAGTTTTAGGGGAGGTCTCTCTGCCTGCTGCTCGCTCTCCATGTCTCCGCGTGGAGGGAGAGAAGCTTGACTTCTCCACGTTCTCCCGCACACCACCTCACCTCACCTCACCTTCCGCCAGCGCAACCAAATTCCCCAAGAATCCACCGTCATCAAGCGTTTTGAGGAGTTTCGCACCACATACGTACCCTAAGACGACGCAGATGGCAGGCACTTCGATTTTGCATGAACTCACTACTGGATCGATGATGGACCATTTTTCCGGAGTTCCAAGATAATATTTCCCCTGGGGTAGTGGTGGTGGAGGTAGTAGGGGGGTATAACAATAATAATATTGAGGCGGCTTCAGCGCAGTGCATCGCTAAAAACCATCAGGTATGAAGTTTTTCTCTGTAATGGAATTCTGTTTTTCTGTTATTGGTAATAAATCTTCAGAAGCAGCGGCTATTGCATGGTGAAAAGCGAAAGATTGTTGGGGTATTTTTTAAAAAAAAATTTGGGTGGGTTTTGTAATCGGGTCCTGATTTCAACAACAGTGTTAGGGTACGAAGGAGAACAATCGTATCTTGGAAGAACCTGCAGGACTCTATTCTCGCTTTTATACTGAAATTCTGCGATTTGGGTCCTGTTTTGGGTCCTCTTTGGATTTGTTGGAATTGGGTTTTCTTAGAGCGTCTCTGAGGGACAGACAGAGGGGCTGGAAATTCGGTTGTGGTTCTGGAGATTTCACCCTCAGAGTCTTGATGATTGTGAGCCACTGAGTTTACCTCAATATCCAGTCTGCTGCTGCGGCTTCTATTCTTCAAATTGAGCCAGAGTCAAAAGCATCAAGGATTCCTCTTGCCCTAATTTCTATTGTCTGCACCATGTGAGCTTTGGCAGGTTTTAGATCGGAGTCTTTCTTTCACTCCGGGAAGTCTGAGGCAATTGCAGAGCTTGACACTTTGAGCCGAATGATTTCTGTGGGGGTTTCAAGGAAACCTTGATCCCTTCTTGTAGAGAAAGCTATAATTGTGGAAGTCAAGGTGGAGGAGGAGGAGCAGGTCTTGATATATCCGAATCTCTTCAGCACGTTTTCAGTGCAACCCATCTGCTGAATATTTAAGTGGCAGTGGGCAGAAAGAGAGAGAGAAATGTGGATGGGACAGGTTGCAAACAAGGCATTGGAGGTTTTGGTGCCCACTTGGGGAGAGATCAATGTGTCATTGACAGCAGCTGTGGCATTGGTCATACTTGTAAGCTTTTTACAACATGCAAGTGCAGCAGGGAAAGAAACAGCAAGGCCTGCAGAGAAACAAAAAGGGATGCATCTGCCAGCAGTATCAGAGCTTGAGACAGTCCTGAACAGGTCAACTGTCCAAGAAGGCAACAAGGCAATTAGTGTTACTCCTTACCACTCATGTCTTTTTCTTATATTGCAGTCACTGGTTCTGCTGCAGTTATTGTGAAAGAAAATTGTAACTTCAGGGTAAAAAGTTTGCTAGAAGTAGTCAGACCCTTCTGTGCATTCTAGGAGATTTCCATGAGATCCATAAAAAAGTAGTGCTGCTGAATCTAATACTAGCGGGTCCATAGAAATTCAGAAATGGCTTCTACTATTTTGCTGCAAACTGGCTGCTTGAATTGCTTTGATTTGGGTGTCCACATTTGCCTTTAACAATATCTGTGCTCACAAAGAACTGGTGGGATCCTCATTGAGCACAGGGGGCTACAAAAGAGCGGGCAAGCTCCTTTTTGTACGTGATCAGGGTAAGATTCTGTTTTTTTTACTGTGTTGGTATTTATATTTCAAGGTTGTGAAAGTTCAAGGTTTACATTTAGACGAACTGGCTTAACGTGCCCTATATGGTTTGTTACTTTGTTGGCACTTGGCATCTGTACATTTCTGGCTTTGCTGGTTTGGGGATGAGTCATTTGCAATGTTTGGTGTTGCAGTTCTAGAAAAATTACTGAGATGCAAACAGTATTATTCCTGGTTGTAACCAAATGCCATTTATCTGCATGCAATCGCTGACAATCAATATGCTGACAGCTATTTGTCTGCATGTGGGTGACAGTTGGAACTTCTAGCAGCTAAGAACCTGATATCTGCAAACTTAAATGGGACATCAGACCCATATGCCATTATTACATGTGGTTTGCAGAAGCGCTTCAGGTACTCCTAAGAAATGTCATTCCAACAGTTCTGGTACAGTTGATGAAAGAAACCTTTGTACTAACTGGAGCAGGTGTGACTCCCTATGCTCAAGGTACTGCCTTTTTATTTGAAGGTAAAGTCTATGTGTCTTTGTGGTGCTGCTATCTTGGGAGTTCACCTGTCCCCAAACTATTTTCAGCCCAGGGTGCTTGGTACAACCTAGCTTGTCCGCACTTGCACAGGGAATACTGTATTGCTTGTGATGTTTGACAAGACTTCCTAGAATTATGTGTAGGTCAGAGCAGGCACATTCCATCCTTTTTAAGAACACCTTTTCTTTTGCTGTTCTTGAGTTGAGCTCAGATACCTTTGTGGATTAAATTTGAGAATTCTTCCAATGACAAACAATCCTTGTTGCTCTCTTCTTCTCAGCTCCATGGTTCCAGGCTCCAGAAATCCAATGTGGGGTGAAGAGTTTGATTTTTACACTGAAGAGCTCCCTGTTCAGGTATTTGGGAATCAACCACTCTGAGGAAACAGATGTAGTAACTATGCATCTGTTGGTAGACATACTCATTTTGATTTCAGACATTCTGAAGTCAGAAAAAGTGGTCTGTCAGTTTGTACATAGCAGCCTTGAATTGTTAAATACGTGTGCAAGAACTAGTGAATGGATGCTCAGAACTATTCATCCTGGAGTTCTTCAAGCCTAACTTTGATTCTGGAAGCTTAGTTAATTGTAGGAGATGACATTCATAAACCTGAACCCTGTGATGGTCAATTTTCAGGTAAAAATTGCAATATACGATTGGGATATTGTGTGGAAGAGTGCATGCCTGGGATCAACTACTCTGGACATTGGTGCAGAGGGCCAAACTGAAGCTGTATGGCATGTGCTTGACAGTCCATCAGGCCAGGTACCTCACTTATTTGGACTGTTGAGTATTGTATGGGTGCTTTTGAATGTGAGGTCTCTTGCGTTGAACAGACTTTATGCCAAATGTTCTGAGGTGTGGCATGGACATGTGCACAGGTTTGCATACAGTTGATGACAAAGAGATACCCTGTGAGCGCTTCTGGGTAATACTTTGTGCTTCAACATTTTGAGTTTCTCATCTGTTTACAAGGCACATGATCGTAGTATGATGAAATGCACAATGGAGAAGATCAGACATTGACTTTCAAAGTTGAATGAAATCTCTGGTTGTAAGTTATGTGAAGGTGGGATTTGCACTGATATTTAAGTGAGTGGTATCATTTTGGACATTCAACTGGTTTCTCAACATGTAACTGACATTCTCTGGGGATGTCAGGGATCCCTGCAACCCCATCTATTGGGCTTTATGACACTGGAAATCACCTGTGTCCTCAAAGTGTCCTGGGAACACTTCACGGATCATCAACATATCTGTGCACTTATCATTGGCTGTTTTCGCACACAGGAGTCTGAATGGCCACCCAGGTCTCATAACACACCGAAGACTTTTGTTAGACAATCCTGTTGGCACAGAGGTGCGGCAGAAGCCTGGACCTCTCCAGACAATTTTTGAGCTGCCACCTGATGAGGTATACTTGATGTCACACCTTGTCCAGGTTGGTTGCATTCGTATTTATCATGCATTGCAAGATACCTGGGTGAGAAATGGCAAGAATGTTTTATCATCTGTCTGTAGGACATGAGTCTTGGTCCTGTGGTTAATTCAGGATCTAGCTTGGATGGTGAGCTACTAATCAATATGTAGTTTACTGTTCAAGTGCTATGCAAGCATTTGTGCCTGAATACTACCATCATAACTGAATCAAGCTGGGTGAGACAGGTGGTTTTGCACAGCTTTTCCTGTGCACTTGAGAGGTCCTTTTTGTACCATGGACGGGTGTACTTGTCAGCTTGGAACATCTGTTTCCACTCAAATGTCTTTGCTAAGCAGATGAAGGTCAGCCTTCTTCAAATTAATTTTTTGACACGTCTTGCAGGCTAGATAGTACTTATGCTTTGCCTGTCTACTTTGAGGTTTTCTACCAACAAGAAGAATTGCTCCTGACTATTGAATGGGGACCAGCTGATATATCACTTGGACTAGCTTGGAATACTGCATTCTAGATGAGAACACCCCTACATATGACAATTGCCTCATGGGCATGTGTTTAACATTTCTCCAGACAGTTCAGAGGTTTTCCTTCTTATATTGTGTATGGTGGTGCTACTGTGTTGTGCAGGTTATCTTGCCTTATGAAAACATTGAAGAGGTGAGGTTTTTTGTACCATCATATGCATGGAGGGTTTCTGTAAATTTATTGGTAGAATGGGTCTGATGTTAAACTGTACTTTTGAATTCATAGTTCATCTATAAGCATGTAATAAGGGTATGCTTGAGAAATCTGGGTTTGTTAGTATTATGGTTTCGTGGAACATGTTTTCTAGGAAGGGATTGTGAGCAAAAAAAATTCAGAAATTTTGTTGCCTTCATTGTGAAATAGAGATACCATGTGCTTGATTAGCATATCTGTGTTCCCATATAACTGCTAAAACCCTTTAGTTGGCCTCTCTAAGCCTTCGGCTTAGATGCTTGCTTGTACAGACAAGCTAAGTTGAAAGGAAGCTCACCCTTACAGGCTTGTTGCAGCTTGGATGGGGATACTATTGATTTTTTTTTATTAATGCTAGCCAACATGATGGGCTGACTCCTCTTGCCTCCAAAAATGCAAGAGAAATCAGGATGCAGAGATGTTTGTATTATATTTTTTTGGGTGATTGAGTCTTGTTCACCACACATGATTGTGAACCTTTTGAGTTGTAAGGGGAATTGCAGATCAAAAGGAGTCAACATGCAATAATAAACCCAGCAATAACCATTACCTTGCGCTCAGGATCTGGTGGTCAAGGAGTACCTCCCCTGGTTCGTTCTGATGGTAATATCCTACTCCTTTTGGTTAGGGTCCTTGTTGCAGCTCTGATTGGATGTTCCTGGGTGGTATGTGATTTTGACCTTTGTCTATTGCATATTTATTTCTTTCACCACTCACACTTGTCTATGTGAGTATATATATGTTGGTTTTCATGAATACACACTATTGTGATTTCTCTTGGAGTAAAACAGTTTGTGACCATCAAAGGATGAATTTTTACAGGTTTTGTCATACATATTGTGCAAGTCCAATGTGTTGATGTCAGTAAGGGTAGTTTAGTGTTATGTCTAATCACAACAGGATACCTCCAAGAGAAAGACTATGTCCTGTCTGTGATTTGTATAGTAATGCTGTTGCAGGGAGAGCTAAGTATAAATTTGCCTCCTTTTGGAACCGAAATCATGCTCATCGAGCTCTACAGCGGGCACACAAAAACTTTGCCACAATGCAGGCTGTAGCAAAACAGGTATACACTATACACACACCCCCTCCCCCCTCAACTCTCCCGTTTCTGTAGAGAACCTGCTACTTAAGTTCAATGACTCCAATGTGGAAATAAGTGAGACTTTCATTGGTATCACTTCTAAGAAACATCTTCTATGTGAAGTGCAAACACTTGACAATTCCATGGACCTGTCAGTGATGAAAGAGCTTAGAAATTGGATATTCCTTGCTATAAGCTGTGAAAATTTGAATGGAGGGAGGGAAAGCAGATGCCAGGGAACTGACTTGTTGAGATCACAAACATGCAGGAGCAACAGGTGTCCTCAATGAGGACACGTAGTGGATCCTCTCGAACATTTGATGAAGCTGCAGTCAGTATTGATACATCAGAACCATCTGATGTTCCCATTGTCATACAACCATTCCTGCAAGAGGATGTTTTGAACAATGTTGTCAATGTGGGTTTGAATCCTAGACCTTTGAACTGGTTGTGCAGTTAATGTCACAGTGTTTAGGGTTTAGGTTTTGAAAGAGCACTTGCCATTCTTTTCCTTTGGTTTACTGATTTCGAAGGGAGTGCTTCTGATTACTTATAGATGGATGTGTCATGGGACAGGTTGAGTTGCCTTGCACTGCCGAGGAGTATTTCTCAATTTGCTTAGGAGATGACTCCAAGTTGATGCAGTCTTACTGTGACCATCAGAAGTCCACTAAACTGCAGGCAAATACCTCTCAAAAGCTCTGTTGTGCAGCAGGATCCATGTCCTTTTCTGAACAAATTTTGGTCGGGATGGGGAAAAAGAGCTTCCATTGCTAATAATGAAATCACAGCAGTGGTACCATAATGGTGTTAGATTTAGTTACAAGTTTGCTCTAAACATCACCTTTTACAGCCAAACCTGACATAAAGTTGTCCTGTTACACAAAGTTATGTGTAGAAATGCCAATACTATGCCTGATGATTCCATTCTTATGTGATTCAAATCCTGTTGGGCCTAGTTTCCCACAGCCAACCTCTTCAGCTACACTGTGCATGCACTGAACTTCTCCTAAAACTTGAATACTTGCAGTTTAAATGTGTTGGATGCATATGTGGGATGGCTGAGCAGATGGAGCAATGGAAGGACTCAGAACAATATGGCGGACAGACCAGAGAGGTGACATATCGGTCAATATGCAAAAGTCCCATGTGTCCTCCTGATACTGCAGTTACTGTATGGCAACATGCCGCATTTTCAAGTGACAAGCAAACTTTGGTGAGCACATGTTTCCTGGTTGTCTCCACCATTTCAAGGGAAGGTGAGAGAAATGGCAATTTGTTGGGCGGTACATCACCATTGCAATGGTGGCCATCTTTTCTCATCTCATACTTGTTGTCCAATACTGGAAAGCCTGCAATTGAATTTATCAGGATTTCTTGAACCAATCAAGAAAATCGTACCTGCAGAAAGCTATCTGGTTTGGAGTTAGTAACTCAAGTTTCATCATTCTGTTCTTTGTGGGAGCATCTTTTCACTTTTCTTGTGCTTATTTTTAAATTGATCCTCACAGATCTTTGAAGCAGTTTCACAAATTCATGATGTTCCTTTTGGTTCCTATTTTGAGGTACATTTGCTGGCCCTAGCACCCACATGCATCATCACAGTACTTCACAGATGATATGTCACTAAGTTGGGACAGCAATATATGCCCCTCCCCCCCTGCAATCAAGTGCATTGACACCTTCCAGGGTTGTGTGTTTTTCCATTAAAGATGTTAATTCATTCACACATTGCTTATGGCATAGGTGCATGCAAAGTGGACATTCTCAACAAAATCAGCAGCCAGTTGTATACTAGACATCAGAGTAGGTAAGTGCACTCCATAGTTTTTCTTCTCTCACATTTTTGGTGGGTGTTATATATGGCTCCCCTGCCTCTCTTTTCACTTGGAGAATATTTACTTCCCCTATGTGCACTATTCCATGCCCATATTGTGTCTTTCTTGGATTGCTATATGTTCTGCAATTCTCACCAAATATATGCAGACCAACAAAGCAGAAATTCTTTAAACCTTCATATTCATGTTGTGGTCTTTGATTTGACAACTACTGTGGTTGCTTGAGCAGGAGCTCATTTCAAAAAATGGTGTTTGATGCAATCAAAGATAAAAGCTGGAACTGTACTGGAGGTATTCTCTATTGATGTACCTTTTCAATTGTTTCTGCGGAAAGCAATATTTTTTTTGTGTGTGTACCAAATATTGTTAGCTGATAGCTCTTCAAATCTGGTATCTTTTCATTTTATCTTGTGAGTCATTGGGGGGCAGTGAACTAGTTTTGAAGGTTTTGGCCATCGATCTGCCTGCAGCTTATGTCAAGTGTGCAACAGCAGCTGGAAGTGTTGTTCTAGATATCATCATGACCCTTCAGAACTACTTGCTTGATAATTGCCAGCAAATTGAAGTATAATGATGTTTTGTGCTGTTTCTCTCGGCAGATGAAAGGAGATGCAGAGTTAATGATAGAGCTTGCAAGGAAAGAAATAATGAATTCCAAGTTGACCTCACAACAGGAAGATGAGGCCTTTACAGCAAATTTAGAGGGTAATGGGGATTCCATAAAGAGTGGGACAGTGGCTGAGCCTGCTGCTTCTGAATTAAGGTCATAGTTATGAACTTCCCGGAAACATGGGTTCCATGGAGTCAAAGACTTCATCCTTCTGAATTTACAACTACAGGCTTCCTGTTAATCTGGTGTACATGGGGCCAAAGGCTTCCATGCTTCTCTTAGGCTTCTCTTGATGTAATTTGAAGAATTGTCTATGCATCCAAGGTCAGTGTCAAAAGTCCCTGTCTGAGTCTACAACAAATGCCTCATAATGTGAAGCAACTGGCTGTCAGTTCTCATCTTCTTGATGTTCAGTCTTCTGAAGGTGAATCTTCTTTTGGTTTTGGCGCTTTCTGCTTTGATGATATGTTAAGTTTCAAGGAAAACATCCTTGGTTTTATCAAGTCAATGCAGCACTTGCTGATAGATGATGAATTGGTTCCTGTAATCCAACTATCGGCAACCAAGCACCTTGAAGAGTAGCAATCAAATGTCAATCCATTATGAGACCATTGACTGTGAGTTAGCCCAATTTTATATTCATCCTTCTTGAACCTTTTTTATATGATTTCATACAAATTCATTGCTATTTGTACTTTGTAGTTAGGGGGTGTCCGATGTGGACTTAGAAATTTTAAATGTGGTGTGAAGGAGGTTGCAGCAACATGATGTTCCAACCTCATGTTCTTGTTAATGTGACAAGAGGGTAGCTCATCCAACATACTGCATTGGTTTTTGCAGGAATCAGGTGTTGATCTATCAAATGCTGATAGCATTGTAATACTTTTTTTTGGCTCATCAATAAGGGAGAGCACAGGCAGAGTTGGCTTTTGGGTTTGCTTCCTTGACTTATGGCTAGAGCAACACATGGCCATCTCCTGCCTACGATGTCACATCAACTTTCTTTTCAAATGGAATATATACTAGATATTGGATCTTGATGGATATGAAGTGAGAATAATTACAACATTGAATTCATCCACCATTTATGGTAGCACAACACAGTGCTGTGGTATGGTCCTGCATCACCAGGAACAGAGTCCAGTATTCGACTTCTGGGTGTCACACCATTTTTGCTGGTAAATTACCTCCTTTTTGGTATTTTTTGCCTTCCATTATTAAACCCATGATTTTTCTAGTCCAAAGTGCTGAAAGGTCCTATAACTACTAATCTTTGGGAAAGTCTGCCCTTCTAGTTTGTAATAATAGTCATACTCAAGATCACCCAAGCTCCAAGGTGCCATCATCTAGGAGAAGCTATGTGAACACCTCCAAATTGCCCTGGCCCTCCCTTGCCCCTGCTGACCTATTGCTTCTATTTATCTTCAAAGATCATCATCCAGAATGCTAATCATTACAAGAGGTTTGGTTCTTTGTTGGTTGCAAAAAACATTTTTTGTGCTTCCCATTTATGAAATGCGGATTCAATTAGTGAATCCAGTTTTTTTGCCAAATCATCCATTTCCAAAGGTTAGAGAGGATGTTCTTTTTATTATCTTCCTAACTATTGAAAGAGGTTTAGTACAAATGATTTGGCAAAATCATTTTAACTTCCCATATACAAAATGCTTTCTCAATTAGCAGACCTAGCTTTTAGGCAAATCTGTCTGTTTCCAAAGTTATAGGGGATACTCTTTTTATTCTGTTTCTATTTTGTTTTTTGAGACTTCAATTAGGCTTGTCATCGCTTTTGAAGGAAACTTTTGTTGGAACTTAAACTCTCAAATCAAAACAAAGGAGAACTTTCACAGGCAAATGTTAACTCATTTAGATGTAGCATTCATGTGGAAGTAATGCCCAAGCATTGTTGGTCAAGTCATATTTGCTTTTGTTCTTTCATTTTGAAGCCATGGAGATTGTTTAATTTAGGTACTGTTATTGTCTTTAAGTTGGTTGGTAGATTGCATACATTGGTGAGGAGATGTTTATGATGCACAAGATTGGGAGACAATAAGTTAGCTCCAAATGTTGATCATAATATCATCAAAGCTTACAATAAGATGCATGTTGGTTATCAAGTATGAGTTGAATGGGCAATCGGCAATTTGAAACAGAAGTAGGGATGTTTCATAAAGAAATCTCACTTTACCAAGCCAAAGTACAACCATTTGCTCTGAAGTGACCTCTGAAGTGACCTCTGTAGTACCTTGTCAGCTTTGACACTAATTAAATAATTTGTAGAAATGTTGAAATTTTCAAAATAAATAAATTTCAAGGAACAAAATTTTGTGAGAGAAAGTAAACAATCTATTGGAAATTTTTTTTGACACAGAATCTTCAAATTTAATTGAATATTTGACAGACATCTGTTGAAGCTGCCCTTGTACTACAGTAGCAAACAATTTAGAGAATCAAGCAAAATTTGGGATGGACAGAGACTTATAGTTCCAAGTTAAAATCATTTTACATCTTGCTTGAATTATTACGATCACACCGAGATTTCTAGCACTCTTTCAGAATGGCAATCTTTCCCTTGTGTTTTGCATGATTGATATTTAGCTTTGCAACCAAACAAAGCATTTCACTTGTTAGATGACATTTGAAATTGCTTGGCCATCATTGCAATGGTTTTTTATTGTTGCTAAAATATTTTCTACTGTACACATCAAGTTCTCAATCAAATCAGATGTTTAATTTGGAGTATACATAGAACTTGTTAATAAGATGTGTAGGTCCCATAGTTTCAGTTGTTTGTTGGTTCAAAATTCATCTTAAGCTCAAATATATCTAGATGAAGAATAATGATGAAATTAGCTCTATGGAGGTGCTTCATAACTTCAAGGTAGCAGATTCAGCAATTTTATTTTATTGCCTAAATTCTTTGTTAGAACTCTTCATTTGGTCAACGATATTTAAATAGTTAATTGGTATCCCTATGGATGCAATCTTTGTTGTTACCTTTACCTCTCATAAGGTCTAAATTCATGTCTAAATTACTTCAAAATCTTTCTAGTGGTTATTCTTGCAATTTCTTGCAATTTCTTGCATACAACAATAAATGCTTAAGGCCTATTTACAATATGGGTCACTAAAAATGACTTATTCATTGCGAAATTGAAATGAACCTCAATTTTGATTGATCATTATGAGCAATATAGTGCATGTTATATATGGTCTTGATTTGTTCATTATATATATTTTGCACATGATGAAATGAAATTTAGATAATATAAAACACTAGTTTTTATGGAAGTGATGCAAGAACCTTGAAAATTTTAGGTTTTGGGGCTGCAAAGGAAAAACATGATTTTTAATTTTTGATTTGTGTTAGTTTCGAAAGGCTTAGTAGGAAGTAAATCACATGTGCATACAAAAAAATCATCATTTGATTTATTTTTCAAAAGATGATAACATTAAAGGCAATAGAAGTAGACTTGAACTATGTGGGAGTCATGGAATCATGCATTCTTGACATGTTTACTGAAGGTGTTTAGACATGTCAAGACGAGGTATTCAAGATTTGCACCACATGTTGTAGCACATATTGGCCATATCATTAAACAAGCATTTTCAATATTGTTCATTAAAAAAGTTATGTTCACATGGGGTTACAATAGGAGAAAGGAAAATGATAGGACTAACTACTCATCACTTGTTCATGGTTCATATTGTGGTACCTTGATTGTACATTATGTAGCCGTTAAGCATTTGCATCTTTCACAAGCAATTTCAACAAAATATGCAAGTGTTCACATAATTTGTATGTTTCATGTGGATTTCAATATTTGAGATTCTATAATATTCAAACGAGTCATTACATCAAGTTTGTAGGTTCTTAAGACTCTATAGCACCAAAGACTCTTTGAGGCTCAAATGCTGAGCTTAATTAGTCCAGTGCAAGCAAGTGGTTGCTTTGCAAAGGTTTCTTTAATTGAAACTAGTTGTTTACTTGTCAAAGAAAAGATTTAGTTATGAAGTTTTGCAATTGGAATCTTCAAAACAATGGTTTCAGAAAACGTAATATAATCCTAGTGGGAAGCTATTCTCAGGCCTTGGTATGCTCTCCATTCTTGATGTTAATGTTCCCCCTTCTTCCATATGTTTTGTTTCTCTTTTCTGTTACAAGTTTTTTCCGTTTCGAATGCCTTCTCTTTCTCTTTGTTTTTATTGAGCTAGCTAGCATCATGGCTAAGTTTTAGCCTGACTGCTAGTATTGTGACTCATCACCTTGGTTCATGTTTGACATAACCTTCCACCCATTGCTAGGAATAGCCAAAGATTTAACAAGTAGGAACAAACATTGCCCATCCTAGCATTTTGAATGCAGTGCCACCAAACATGTTATTGGAAACAAAGATCTTAGTGTCCTTGGAGGGAAATAAAACGAAACCTGTGGACATCATGATAGGAGAAAAGAATCATTGTGTAATTGGAGATGGCATTGTTTTAGCTCATCTTAAAACATGATTTTTAAAAATTCAATACAAATTGTCCCTTATATATTGGTAGCATTCAAAAAAATCTACTATGAATTTGAGCAATCACATATGCAAGTCACATTTTTATTTTTATTAGTATGTCACATCCTGGCATACTTGATCACAGCAGAACACAGGGGCTCAAATAATGCATATCATCACATCATCAGTTTACCATGTTTCTGATGGGGACAGCCTTCTAATTGGCAAATGCATTGGAAACACACACCTCATCAAATGCCCATATCAACAGCCAGAACCAAGGGCAGAAACATATATCATTTCAGGTATAGAACAGCATTCAAATTGAAGTTTGCATTACCCCGTATGGCATCTCCAGTTCACAAGAAGCAGCAATTATGTGAGCAATGAGAATAGTTCAACAATCTACACAGTTCAGAAACATGGTGATTCCCAACCGCTTCTGAAGATCCAATGGATACACATTTTGATTGACAGTACATGTGCCCAGATCCCCCATAGCATGCCAATACAAACCCCCCTACACAGAGCAAAGAAAGACAGATAGATCTTCATGTGCTTCATTGAATCTTTGCACATGTTTTCCACCCTCAGTCCAGAGTAGAGAACTTTTGCTTGCCATCCCCTAAAACCTGATAACTGAAGCCGAACCAAGGACTGGAAGCATCTTATACATTTGTAAACATTATACCCTCCCCAACAATAAGAAACAAATGATAACCTCCTAAGAGATTTGCTGCAGGCTCTGCATGAACAGTTTCTCTTGTGAACTTTCCACTGCAAATTACAGAGTCATAATACTTGCTAATGGGGTCATCAGAATCTTCCAGGACCAAACTGCTACACATATCTTCCAACAAGCAATGCACCCATGGATAACATAAGCCACAAGAACATGGCAGGCATGGTTGGAATCAGGATTCACAGTTTCATTTGATGAGCTTGAAGCTGATGGCAAATACTTGGCATGACTCTGCAACCAAGCACCTGTAGGAGTAAGGTTATCATGAAACTCAGAAGAGTCTGCTGATGGGAAATTCTTGGCTGGAGTCCAGTGCAACATATAGATCCCTGACCAATTGTCTAGGCTGGCTTTTGACTCTGAAGACCTCCATCACATATCCTCCAATTTATGGATTTCAGTAGGCAAACTATAATACCACCTCAGTTGTTAGAAGTGTTTGCATGCTTGGTTGTCTTTCTCTTTTTCTCCTCCGAGCTCTTTGCAAAGAGAGAAGCAAGTTGTATTTGACTTTGAAGGAAGATTTCTCTACTTTTGAGTTCCATCTCTGCCCTCATGCACTCAATCTTTACTAGTCCCTCTCCCAGTGATTGAATAGCTTCAGCCAAGGAGGGGGATGCTTGCTCATATGACCGTTTCTTTTTGGAGATTAATGTGTTGTCAACAAGGTTGTCTTCATGAGGTCTGGTTCCCCAAGTCTCTAAACCGGTTGGTGGAAGTGTAGAAAAGCTTCCATTTTCATCCTCAACCTTGTGAACTGATACTCGTGTAGGGCTTTGTGAGCATCCCTGCATTGGCTGTGGCAGTGGAGAAGGACACCTCCAAGCATCATGCAAAAGAGTCTCCTTATCAAGAGAAGAGGAAGAGCAATGAACTGCTGGAATGTGACACAAAGACCCACCTTTCTCATCTTGTTTGACAACCCCTGTTAACAGTTGCTCCATGCGGCTATACCAGGGCCACTTTGAATGTCGTGCCCCTGGCTTCTCCTCTTCTGCCCTTTCTGTCCTAAAACTTTTCTTCATTTTCTCAATTTTGTTCTTGCATTGTGGGCCAGTTCGAGGAAGTTGTCGGGGGCACTGCTTTGTCAACTCCTCCGCAATCTCAACCCAGTGGTTAGTCCTTAGATTCCCCCGTCCCAGTTGGACCCATCTGTCTTCATAAAGGTCAAGCAAGCAAGAGACACCAGCAGAACACCACACTCTATCAAGCTCCACCTTGTCTTTGAATCCTTCTCTTTCCCTCTCTTCCAGACTGATAACTTTCACCCTCCCTGCCCTCTCTAACCTCTCATCCAACATGAGATATGCAGGCTTAAATTTGTCTTTGCTTGCAAAAAGTGCTGGATTTGGCAGTGTATCATGCAACTTGCCTATGGATGTATACCTGACATGGCCCCCCACAAACCCACAAGGCATTATGCCATGCAGAAGGCATCTGCAAGCACCAACCTGTGAAAGCACAGCCAAAAGTTTCATGCATTGTTATAACAGCAGCATCCCTACACATAGAAGTGCAGAGAAGGACGGGTCCATGATGGAGGATATGTCAGAGCTCTAACCCCTGGTCATAAAGTCTGCAATATGGTAGTTTGCAAGCCAATATGAATGCCCAAACGTCTCTGCATCCACACCAGCCACCACCAAGCTTTCCATAAAGGAAATGAACACAGAACGAATTCAAATGTGCTATACATCATCAACATCCAAAGCCAAATGCTTGGTCATTTGTAAGCAGAGTGAGTCAAGAAGACAACACACAAGTCACTGTGAGAAACTACAGCAATCCAATGGTCTACACCCATGCAAGATATGCTCACTTTCAGGGTATTACTGACCTATATGTCCAGTCCAGTATTGGATTCACACGCATGAAAGGGGGCCAGCCAGGAGAACTTGGAGCAAACTCCCCTAGACCGACCTGTCTCCCCCGACAAACAGTGATCCCAATCAGCTTGAACATTGGCCTTGAAATTGTTTGGACATGCACCATGTTCAAAATGCAATACCAAAGTTGAACAGGCTATGGCATCTGAGACCACTGATCCTGACAAAGGGAAATAAGGTTCAGTGCTATTATCAGATACCCCTTGAAGAATTTAAATCTATGAGATTGCAGAGAAAACTCTACAATGACACGTTGAAGTTAACTGTTTTCTCAGTTCCTGCTGAACGAAAACTAGCTCGACAAGAATGAGCGAGGTCATAACCTTGCAATTTTCACTCACAAAACATTGGACCATCACCTCCATCATGATTGGCAGGGACTAGCTGCCACTACTTCCCACTGAGGTCATCAGCTCCTGATGGTGGGTGCAGATAAGTATGTGATGATCTGCTCAAAATTCCAGGTGGGAAATATTACAAATATCTGCAAGCTGAGTTTCTGTCTCATTTCCAGAAGCAATGGGAAGAATCAGTCATGATACTTACTACCCCTCAGGCAACATTGCTAATAAAAAAAACCAATAGTATCCTCATTCAAGTGGCAACAAGCAAGCTTGTGAAAGGTCTGCTTCACTTAATTTCATGCTGGCCCTGAAAAATTTGGTAGGAACCTGCTTGATTGCAGATTGGGTACATTCCACTGGTGAGAAATCTTCATGAGAACATTGATCGAGTAAGAGCACCTTACCGTGTTTGGATCCCCCATTCGTGTTCCAAGAACTATAGCCCTGATGGGTTTTTCCTTGTGCAGTGCATCTATTCCTGCCTTGAACTCTAATTGAACAACCTCCATATCCAGAGGGTATCTGCATTTTCACAGTTTATCCCACTCATCATCAGTCCTGCACCCTGAAACTGTACACTACTTGTTCCCAGTGGACATTTTATGAATCATGGAAGAAAACTGTTTCTCTAAACACTTCTTCTTCATAGACACTAAATGCAAGCACTCACAATGATGGAGTCTCCAAGGTGAAGGCATCAATCTCTGGGAATGCATCAGGATGCTTAAAGTAGACAGTCCGTATGTGGCTTTGCAGGTTTGAATTGTCATCCCCTCCAGATGCCAATGCCGCATAGCCTGCCCTCAACAAATGCAATACCACCTGCTCTGGATCATGTGAGCCAAAGAATCTAATTGAAGTGGGCTTCATAAGCACACATTGACAACAACCACCCTGACAACTTAAACATAAAAATGTTGCTGCATGAGCAGGTCCTTAATTTGCCTTATCCGACATGATTGAAAACTATGAGCAGAGGGAACTGATGGAAATGACATCAAGCAATAGAAGCTCACTCACAGTGGAATCTTTGCCACCACTGAAGCCAAAGACAATCTCATCAGTTCTGCACAAAATAGTGAAAGCCAGAAAATGAACTGCTTTTAGCCACCATCCCTCTTTTAAAGCCCTAAGCCTTCCTGTCATTTCGTGTTATGTGGCTATAATAATCTGAAGCAACAGTCATATCAAACCAACTGACCTACAAGCATTCTCCACATACTGTGATCAGGTCAGGATCTTCAGGTTCAGAAAATTGAATGCCAAGGTTATTCCTATGAATCTCACATTGATGAGGCACATTCAATCCTTTCCTTCCTCCCTTAGATGATGAAGCATTTTAAAACCTTTAACTTCTTTTTCAGCATTTGTAACCGCTGACCTATTGGCAAATGCATGCCATTCACAAAAGAGAAGAGAGTCACAGAAGCAGAGGCAATATCCATGCTAGAAACTGCATGATTCTTACACTGTCAACCTCACCGATTGCACAATTGGAACACATAGCAGTATCTCTTCTTAAAACCTCTTCACTTTTTTGTTTCAATTTCATCCCATGTCCTACACTTCTAGGCTCCCTTCAGGCCTGCTACTTGCTTGCTGCTAATGGAAATTTTGTTCAATAAAGCGTACAGAATAAGCTGGATTCAAGCACCCTCTGGCACGAAGCAAAACGAATGAAAGCCATTTTGGTCGAGAAAACACAATAAGCAAAAACAAAAACAAAAAAAAGAAGCAAAACCAGTCCAGTGAGCAGAAAAACCTGATCCAGCAGCAAATTCGGAAAGCGACCGGCTTACTTGTACAGGGCAAGAGTACGCTCGATGACACTGTAGGCGTTCTTGACTCTTGCTTGCAGCCTCTTGTCGCCCGTTTCCCCCACCGCTTTCCACATCTCCATCTCGTTCATTCCTCTCCTCTCAGGAACAGGGCGTTGTTGCGGTGGTGGTCAGAGTGCGTCATGTTCTCGTTCATCCTGACTCCTGTCTATCACTGGCTTCAGGCGCAACACGATTCTCTTCTGCAACCAAACCCTCCCTCCCTCTGACGCTAGCTTTCTGGATGAAAACGACAACCTCTTGGATGTGAAACATGATTCTGCAACGAAACTCGCACTCCTCTGCGCTGGCTTTCTGGATGAAAACGACGACCTCTGGGATGAATACGCATCTTGTTAGCTCTCTATTTGATACGAGAGCTCCAAAGCCTGGATACCTACTTTTGCACCTCTCTCTACTTAAAGCCTGCGCTTGCGATGGTGCTGTTTTTGTTCTCTTCCCCTGTTCTCGGGGTTTGTCTCTAATGCTTACCTGCGCACATGCGCCTCATGAATTTCTTCGGCTCCGCCGCGTAAAAGCGCTCTGACAGACAGCCGGGCTTCTGCACCGCTCTCTAAAAGGCTGAATCGCTGGCGGACTTGCATCTGCGCTTCGCGCACCAACTCCGCTTTGCCCAGCAACTCGCCGCTCTTCATCCAAAAAAAAAAAAAAAACACTTAGCAGCCGGGCAGCCCAAGCACCCTGTTCAAAAAAATGAACCACCAGCCCTGGCCAGCACCATCCAAGAGCCTTCACAATCCAAATTAAAACCCTAAAATAGGTGAACATTACCATAGCACCTGGGTAGGTTCAGCACAAATTATATTATTATTAAAAATGTCAAAGTTTTCAACAAAAATAATTTCTCAAAAGACAACATTTTTGTGAAGGAAAATGGAGAATCTTTTGGAACATTTTGTTTTAAAAAGGGGACTTTCAAATTTAATTAATTAATTAATTAATTGTTCAATAGACATGCTTCGAAGCTACCAAGGTCTTACGGTATGTGACTAAATGAACCTAATTCTCATGTGCCTATATAACTCCATGGTGTGGTCCATTTGTCGATACCTTTACATGATTCTTCATCTTTTTTCAAAATGGCACAATTACTTTCAAACCTATTTTTCTTACATGGGTTGTTTTTTCTATATAGCTCTTAAGTGTCAATCTTAAGTTATGATGTTTGCATTACCAACTTAGTGGACTTGTGATTTAGGTCATCCAAATCTCTCTCCATATGGGGGAAAAGAGATGTGAGGTCGATATTGTGGTTAAATGATGCACTATCAACTTTATTGGATTTGCACTAGGAAAAATATTTTCATTTGGTCTTTTCATTTTGAATTAAAAGATTGAGAATTTTTTTTTGAAAAAACTTGTGACACATATGAAAGTGTTAAAATCACAACCATCTTGGTAATGTAAATACAAATAAATTGCTATGTGGTCTAATGCTTGTGAGAAATTGTTTGCATTACATTACAACAAAATAAAATCTATACATTATTATAATAATGCACACATATATATATATATATATTTGCTTCAAAACGATGAATCCATCAAATACTTTATATTTTTAAAAAACCTCATTTTATTAACAACTTAACTTGTTTTGATTGGAATGAATTACATGTGTCTTTCTACAACCTAAAAAGTCATACTTGAAAAGTTAAATAGTCAAGTGTGATTATAATTTGTCATATTTTATCATATCATAATTAAATTATGCTTACATCCTCCTTCACACTTAATTATTTAAAATACATCTTATATTTTTAAAAATATCTATTGATAACCAAAGAACTTAGCAAACATTGTGTACCCATTATAAAATTTTGTTATTGATGTTCTAGATTGTTGTATTGGTTCTAACAACAATGATCCAAAGAGTTTTGCACTATTGCACATTATTAGGGACAACCATTTGATTTTATTTTTCTTATGTTTTCACATGGTTTTAACTAATTTATCATTATTTATGTCAATGTCAAATACTTTAAATTAATATACATTTCATGGACTTGAAAAGACACATCTTAATTTGTTTTTTCATATCCATGTTGGTGGATAGGGAAAAGGAGTGAGGTGGTTATAAAGTGACGGTAGTTATTATGAAAGGTGGGAGATAGTTATTAAAAAATTTAATAGGAAAAGGAAATAGTTAAGCTAGAAAATGAGGTAGTTATTTTTATTTTTAATTTGGAATGGTCCATGGACAAAAATTCTAAAAAATCCCCCATATACTAGTTCCAATTACTCGTCACTAAGATTAATTAATCCATAGTTTATTTGTTGAAAATTTAAGGAATCCTAGTACTTGATCTTATGATAACTTGGAGCCAAGATCAAGCTCAACATTAATGATCTAAGATGAACATTCATTAAAATATTTTATGGTGTGTGTTCTAACTACTTTTAGAACTGTGCAAGGATTATAAGGAGCCCAATGCCCCTTTGCAAATAATTGTTGCATCTGTGTGTTATAATAATCATAGATTTTAATTTAAAAGACTATATCTACATTGATAAAACCATCACATTATCAACAATTAGACTAAATGTTAATGGGAGTAATTGCATGAAATTCATGTTTGTCAATGACACTCACCTAATTTCTAAATTTTTCAAATATAATCTTACACAAAAGATTTAATAAGGATGTTTACCTCCCACTTTGTAATGGGAATGTATGCCACATCAATTTCTCCCTCAAATGAACCTTTTCTTAGATGGAAGATGCCTCAATTTTATATGTTTTTAGTCCTAACATGCAAAACTAAGTTTTTCACTAATTTTCATGCACTTTGATTGTCACAAAACAATATTGTTGGACCATGATTCTAATTTTCAATTCATTTTATATATTAAAGCAAACATGGTGTCTGTCTGTCTGTGTGTCTTTTACTTATCTTTGACTTATTTCATTTTCTCTGACGTCATTTCGCTTTCATTACCTCTCTAACATAATCCCATTGGCTCCCGTTCCCTGTGGTGTGCTTTGGGGGGTGGGGGGCGCGAAATCCCGGTGAAGCACGCGGCGGGGCGGGGCC